>ERZ773024.510-NODE-510-length-14404-cov-4.208307_pt1 | contig 14404 bp, 13 predicted proteins | sample MGYA00511667_ERZ773024 | MGnify/ENA primary metagenome ERZ773024 (study PRJEB29015, sample SAMEA2738117) | human oral metagenome | biome: human oral; feature: human-associated habitat; material: saliva | place: China | collected 2258 ... | reverse complement strand
CGGGCACGAATCTTCTCCACGAACTTGTGGGTGTTGCCGGAGATGGAGGAGAAGTACACGATGAGTGGCGCTGTGTCGTCCAGTTCGACCTCGGTCGCTCGACCCTCGGAGGCATTGCGTGCATCCATAAGAATCTTGCGGATTTCTGCGTGCTCGTCGACGGGGTTGGGCGTGAGGGTGGTACTCAACGTGTACTCCTTATTCTCGTGTGCCGGTGTGAGTTCCGTGCCGATTCCCGTTGGTGCGGGTTTCGGCTGGGTTGTTACGCTGCCAGAGCGTTGATCTTGTCGGGCTGGAAGCCGGACCAGTGCTCGTCGCCTGCGATGACGACGGGTGCCTGCATGTAGCCGAGGGACTTGACCATTTCGAGGGCCTGAGCGTCTTCGGTGATATCAACCTTGGTGTAGCTGATACCCTTCGCGTCGAGGGCGCGGTAGGTCATGTTGCACTGGACGCACTGCGGCTTGGTGTACACGGTCACTACCATGGGAGTGCCTCTTACTTTCTCCCGCTCGGGCGGGGCTATCTCGTGAATGAATCTGGCGTGTTTCGTCGGTGGCTCGCCACGTGTTGTTTACGGCGGGCGCTGTGTCCTCCGCTGCCCCCTCCTAGTGGGGCATGGTGGCTTCCTGCGCTGGGGCAGGGCGCCTAAAAGTGCCGTAGTGGTGGAACCGAGTATTAATACTACATCTAGTGTCGAGATTTTTCTGCACCACAAGATGATGTGGTGCGCGGGTCGTGTTTCGTTCGATAAACCCACAGTTGAACCCACTTAAGAGAGGGTGTCTACAGCTTATCCACACCCTGCCGCGGGGCTAGTTCGCCGTATTTTCGCGGGGTGTGCCGGGTTATCCACAGGTGGGGTTTAAGTTGGTCAGGATTTTTAAGGGTTCATTCGCCCGCTGAGTTGAGGTTCAGTTAACCTCATGTATGCGTTTGAGGGCATAAAACCCGGCAGATTCGGGCTTGATTTTAAAGAGATCTTAACTCTCGCCCGTTCTTGCGCGGAACGGCGCGGTTTTAAAGCAGAACGGACTTTCTTAAAGGCGGGGGTTAACCCCCTTCGAGCGGGTTTAAGCTATGTGATTAAGGCTGTAGAAAAGATTTTTAACTCTTTTTCAGTAGCCGGTGTGTCGTGGGTTTAAGTTGGTTAATGCTTCTGGAATGGCAAAACCCACCGCATATACCGGTATTTCACGGTATTCACGGTGGGTTTACTGGGTATCAGCGCTGGTTTTAGCAACCGGCGAGCAGTAACCGGCTAGAAATCGATCAGGCCCAGCTCGCGCAGTTTCTTACTAAGCGTTACGCCGTCGGTGGCTTCAATCCACAGCGGCGAGCGCATCATCTGTTCGGCGCGGTAGTCGCTCCACACGCGGCCGGAGGCGAGCATGGTCTCCCCCACGGTCAGGTTGCGGATGACGATTGCCGCCACGTTGTCCGGGTAGCGTACCGCGAAGCCGTTGTAGATGTACGGGTCGCGCTGCCCGTCGTCGCCGACGAGGATCCACTTCATCTGCGGGAATTCCTCGGCGAGGCGGCGCAGGGACTCGACCTTGTGGTTGGTGCCGGACCGGAACCAGCGGTCGGGGGTCGGCCCCCAGTCGGTGAGCAGGAACGTACCGCGCGGGTAGCCATTACGGCTCAGGAATCGGCGCAGGGTCGGGGTAATGTTCCACGCACCGGTGGACAGGTACATGAACGGCGCGTTCGGTTCGCTACGGCGAATACGGTCGGTCATAACGGCCATGCCGGGGGTCGGGATGCGCGCGTGCTCGTCGAGCACGAAGGAGTTCCAGGCGGCCACGAGGGGGCGCGGCAACATGGTCACCATGACGGTGTCGTCGACGTCCATGATGACGCCTAGCTTCTGCGACTCCGGCACGATGTAAACGCTGGTGGCTACGGCGCGCGATCCGGGCACGTACATGATGACCTCGTGCATGCCGGGTTCCAGGTCGATGCTGAGTTTGACGTCGAGCACGCCGCCGCGGTCGGTGTACGCCTCATACTTGGTGCCGTCGATGACGATGGTGACGGGCGCATCGGACATTGCGGTTGCGGTGAAGGATCGCCAGCCGCGCATGGGGTTGGCGGTGTCTTGGGTGCCTTCTACGACCTGCAGTAGGCGTTCGAGGTTTACCGTCTTGTAGAGTGCGCGGGCGATGATGCGAACCCAGCCTGGGTTTCCTTCGGAGGCGGCACGACCGTAGCCTTCGGTGGGCACGAGGATAGGCTCGCGACCGGCGGCGATGGCACGCTTTTCGCGCCACCTGTGCAGCCGGTCTGCAACACGGTAGCCGATGTTGACTGCCTCGTCGGCAGCATCGTTCACAAGGTTGCGCAGTTCGTGAGTGCCCAAATTCTCCATCCCACTAGTGTAGCGGAGCGTTACCGGCTTACGGCTTTAGGATTTTGTGTTCTTATACCTAGTTTTTATACCTATTAATACTGTGGTGCTGAGCGCGGGGTGTGATGTGCACATTATTTAGGGTGTATTCGCTGTTCAGATTCGTTCCTTGCAGGTGGGGGCGTTATCCTGGAGAGTATGACCCACTCACAGCCTAACCGCCGACTTTTTGTGCTCGGCACTGCTATGCTTCCGCTGATTGCTGCCTGCTCGAAGAAGTCGAATGACTACGACGGCACCAGCGGTAATTTCACTCCGTATCAGGCTGGCGGCGAGACCTCTGCTGCTACTCGCCCCGCACCCACGAATTCGCCGACGGTTGCCGCTGCTGGCAACCCGGTTGATAAGCCGCGCGAATGGCCCGGCATCGGCAACTCCCTCGTTGGTGACGGCAAGTATGTTGCGTGGACTGTTGATGACGGCGCAAGCCCGGAGGCGATTCGCGGCTACGCTGAGTTCTCGAAGCGTACGAATACTCGCCTGACCTTCTTCATTAACGCTTCTTACACCGGTTTTAAGGAGCACGTGTCGCTGTTGCGTCCGCTGGCTCAGAGCGGCCAGATTCAGATTGCGAACCACACCTACAGCCACGCCGACCTGACCACCCTGGACGCTGAGGGCGTGAAGGAAGAGTTGCAGCGTAACGAAGACGAGATTATGAGCATGTTCGGTGTCTCGTCGAAGCCGTACTTCCGCCCGCCGTACGGCCGCTACAACGATGCGGTGCTGAAGGCTGCTGGCGAGATTGGTTTTACCCGCCCGGTCATGTGGAACGGCACCACCGGTGACGAGGCGAAGACCAGCTCCCGCGTGATTTACATGCGCTGCATCCGATACATGCTGCCGCAGCAGATTGTGCTGGGCCACCTGAACTACGAGACGATCATCCCGATCCTGGATAAGGTGAAGGGTCTGATTGATGACCGCGGCCTGACTGCGGTGACGGTTCGTGACTACTACGGTGACGCATCCGAGGAAGAGATTAAGGCGGCGGCACCTTCGCCGACCCCCACCCCGGAGGAGCACACCCCCTCCCCCGAGGCGACCACGGAGGCAGCCCCTACCCCGGAGCCGACCACTGAGGCTCCGACTCAGGCACCGACCACCCGCTATGAGGATGAGGTTGCGGCTAGCCAGCAGGCGACGACCGCACCTGCGGCTACGACTGCTCCCGCGGCTACTGCCACTACCGCACCGGCGCCCGCCCGCCGATAGGTTGGTGTAGACCTTCCCTGGTGAAGCCCCCTTGACCCGGTTCCCGTGCAGAGATTCTGTACGGACCGGCGCGAGGGGGCTTTGCCGTGCCCTGCGGGAATACGTACTGGGGATAAACCCGGCGGGAATAATCGCGGGTAATAGCCGCGGGAATAAGTACGGCAGCCGGGGCGTTAGGTGAGCGTATAGTGGCGGCAGTGTGCCGCATCCGAGTGTGAGAGGAATAGATAGCATGCGTATTGATATTTGGTCCGATATTGTGTGCCCCTTCTGCTACGTGGGCAAGCGTAACCTGGAGCAGGCGCTCGCCGAGTTTGAGCACCGTGACGAGGTTGAGGTGGTGTGGCATAGTTTTGAGCTGGACCCGTCGGCGACGGAGCATCCTGCCGGTTCGCTGCCTGAGCTGATTGCGGGTAAGTATCAGATGCCGTTGGAGCAGGCGATTGCGAGCCAGGAGTCGTTGGCGGAGCGCGCCCGCGAGGTGGGTTTGGATTTCAATTGGCGGCAGGCGCGGTACGGTAACACGTTTGATGCGCACCGTGTGATTCATTATGCGGCGGAGCAGGGTTTGGCGTCGGCGGCGCAGGAGGCGTTTAAGCTGGCGTACTTTACGGAAGGCCGTTCGGTGCAGGATCACGAGTCGATTCTGGATATTGCGTCTGAGATTGGCCTGGATACTGCCGAGGTTGAGGCAGTGCTGAAGAGCGACCGCTACGCGGCGGATGTGCGTGCCGATGAGCAGTTGGCGCGCCAGCTGGGTATTAATGGTGTGCCGTTCTTTTTGATTGAGTCGAAGTGGGCGGTGAGTGGTGCGCAGCCTGCGAAGATGCTGGTGCAGGCGCTGCGTCAGGTGTGGGAGGAGACTCACCGTGTTGAGTTTTTGAACCCGCTGGCGGGCGCGGCTGGTGACGCTGCGGAGGCGGGCCCCTCCTGCGATGTGAACGGCAACTGCTCCTAGTAGCTGCCGAGGGAGGCGCGGCGGGGGTGCTACTCCCCTAGCGCCCTGGCTGGTGTCCCCTAGATAGAGCAAAGCCCCCTTGTCCCGGTTCTTCGTGAACCGGTACGAGGGGGCTTCGCTGTGCTAGCACGTTGCGTCTTCCCCTTGTCAGAATGTTTGGTCAGAATGTTTGAAGGGGCTCAATATTGCCTGCGGGTGGGGCTGTTTTCCTTTACACTTGAGTGTGTGTTCTACGGTGAACACGCTTGTCCACTCACTTTTAAAGGAATATTGTGTTGAAAATTCACGCCGCGACCGCTGGTGTTCTTGCGGGTGCCCTGTTGCTGACTGGTTGCTCTTCGTCTGTTCGTGCTCCGAAGTCTACGCCGTCTGCGTCATCGTCGACCTCTGCTTCGGCTTCCCCTACTGCTTCTTCGACGCCGAGTGCGTCTGCGTCTCCTTCGGAGTCTCCTACCCCGACGGAAACCCCGTCACCGGTTCCGACGACTGAGGCTCCCGTGCAGGCTCCGTCCCAGGCACCGGCGGCTGAGGCGCCTTCTGTGGCGGCGCCGGCGGCTCCGGTTTCTGAGGCGCCCGCGCAGCAGGCACCGGTTCAGCAGGAGGCTCCTGTTCAGCAGGCTCCGGCGGTTACGGAGGCGCCGGTTCAGCAGGCACCCGCGCAGGCTCCCGCTCAGCCGGTGCAGCAGGCTCCGGCGCAGTCGAGTGTTTACTACAAGAATTGTGCAGAGGCGCGTGCGGCTGGTGCGGCGCCGTTGCATCGTGGCGAGCCGGGTTACCGTCCGGGTCTTGATTCTGATGGTGACGGCGTGGCGTGTGAGCCGAAGAAGAAGCATTAGGCTTCTGCCCGTTCTTATAGCGAAAGCCCCCTTGTCCTGGTTCTTGGTTGAACCGGAGCAAGGGGGCTTCGTCGTATCAGCCTAGTTCTGTTAGCTCAGCCGGTGATGTTAGCGCGGCTGGTAGGCGCGGGCACGCTCAGCACGAGCACGGCGCGCCTCCGCATCCTGCAGGATCGGCACCAGCATACGCACCAACTGGCCCATACCGCGCACCACCAAATTCAGCCACAAACCTACAGACCACACCGCCGCCACACGCGGATGCCCCGAGCGCACCCACCGCACGCCGAGAAAAGACAGCGAGTAATACAGCAGAAGCAGCAGCGACTCACGGAAGCGGTGCACCTGCCGAAGAATAGGGTTCTGAGGAAGCTTCATCATGCCTCCCAGTATACCCACCGGAATCCCTCGCCGGGTCTCCCCCGCACTACCCGTAATAGTCACGAATCGTCACCGTCGTCAACCCGCGCCGATCCAACAACGCCCGAATACGGTCCAGCTCAGACACCACACCCCGATAATTCAAATGCCCAATCACAATATGCTGAGCCAAAGCGTACTTCTCCGCATAGGCATACACCTCAGCCGAAGAAATATTAGACGAATCCGCCAACGACCCGTACCACAGCACCGGGCGCGTAAAACCACACGACGCCGCAGCCGCCAACACGCGCTCATCATAATACCCGTACGGCGGGCGGAAATACGGCTTCGAAGACACCCCAAAAAGCCGCATAATCTCCTCATCATTACGGGTCAGCTCACGCACAATCTGCTCATCCGTCAGGCTCGTCAACGCCGCATGACTATACGTGTGGTTCGCAATCTGCAACTGGCCGCTCTTCACCAGCGGCAACAACAGGTCACGATGCTGCTTAAACGCTGGGTACTGACCATTAATAAAGAACGTGAGGCGCGTGCCGGTACGGTGAGCAAACTCCGCGTAGGCGCGCACCACCTCCGGGTCAGCGCCGTCATCAACCGTCCACGCAATATACTTGCCCTCACCCGGCAGGCCGGTCTGCGGGCCGGTCCAGGCGCGCGCTGCGGGAACCGGGTTCGACGAGGTCGCAGTCGCAGAAGCGGTCTTAGATGCCGCGGCGGTCGGGGATGCAGTACCCGTTGCGGATACCGAAGGAGTCGCAGAGGCGCTACCGGATGCGGTGCTCGACGGCGTACTTGACGGAGTGCTCGACGGGGCGCCGCTCGAAGAAATACCGCCCGAGGCAGACCCACTAGCCGTTACCTCATGGGTGCCTTCCGCCGCAGACGGAGTACAACCGGTGAGGCCAAGACCCAGCACGCCGAAGCTCACCGCACCCAGGCCAAAGGTACCAACGTGCCGTAAAAGTTCCCGTCGCCCCATGGAGGCGCGGGCAGAGGCGCCCGATACCATTTGGTCAGTAGCGGGGTTGACGATAGCAGATTGACGAGGAGCGATAGGTGTTTCTGAGTGTGGAACAGTGTTCATATTACGAGTGTATGATGAGACCACTGTTAGATATCGAAAAATTCAAAATATTACTTAACGATTAATAACGCCGCAATTAAAGAACCTTTATGTACTTTCAGTCCCCTCACTCACCGAAGACCATGCTCAGCACACTAAGCTACCCGCACGCCAGATAGTCCAGGCACAGTTCCAAGTACAGATTCAAGTACAGCTCCAACTACAGCGCAGGCGCAATTTTAAGTACAGCAAGGCCCCTCCACCAGAACGCGTTCACAACGCGCCCGGGAAAGGGGCCTCAATACATAAGTTCACGCAGTCGTACAGCCAAGCACGCGGGTACGACCAAGTACGCGAAGAGAAACCTACTCGGATTCCGAAGCTACCGGCTGCTGCGCCTCAGCGGGCTGTTCTGCCTCAGCGGGCTGCACCCTCTCAGCAGATTCCAGCGCGTTCAGTGCCTCCAGTGCCGCCGCCTCCGCAGCCTCTTCGGCGTCAGCCTCAGCCACACGCTCAGCATCCGACTCTGCAGAAGTCACCGCCGACGGGTTCGTCAGAACCTTCACGCCCATGCTACGCAGCGCATCCGTGTTCGTGATCGTCTCGTCATTATCAATCAGGTACACCTTGTACCCGTCATTACGCAGACGACGCATCAGCTCCAGGAGCATGCTCTGAGCGACCTCATCCACCGCGTACACGCGCGTCACATCCAGGGCGACCTTCGAACCCTCCATCGGGGATTCCACAATCTCACGAATCACGCGCTCCACACCCGCAAAACGGATACGGCCCTGCAGCTGAATCAGGCGCATAGACTCGTCCCCCGAACCGATCTGGTAGTTCGCGCGCAACGCCGAACGAGCCACCGTCGGCACGTTCATCACGTGCATGCCCATGTCATCAGAGAACTGCTCGAACAGCTCCACGCCGCGCACACTGTTACCGTGACCGTCCAGGCGCGGCGAGAACGTCGCCACACCCAGCTGACCGGGCACCGCACCAATAATGCCGCCGCCCACGCCGCTCTTCGCCGGAACGCCCACCTGGGTTGCCCAGTCGCCCGCGGAGTTGTACATGCCGCACGTGAACATGACGCTCAGCACCTGACGCACCACAGTCTTAGGAACCACCTGCTCACCCGTCACCGGATGCACACCATAGTTCGCCAAAGTCGCCGCCATCAGCGCCAAATCCTTAACCGTCACCATCAGCGAGCACTGGCGGGTATAACCCTGCACCGCCACAGTCGGGTCACCGGTCAGGATGCCGTGGCCGCGCAGCATGTGCGCAATCGCGTAGTTGCGGTGCGCGTGCTCCAACTCAGACTCGTACACGCGCTCATTCACCGACAGGCGGCGGCCCGCAAACGCAGACAGACCAGAAATGACGCGCTCCATGCGCTCGCCCTGCGTCGCACCGGGAGGGCCCACCAGCGAATGGGTGGTAATCGCGCCGGCATTAATCATCGGGTTCAGCGGCTTACCGGAGCCGTCCTCCAGGGACAGCTCGTTGAACGGCTCCCCGGAAGGCTCCACGCCCACCTTCGCGAGCACGTCATCATAGCCGCGGTCTGCGAGCGCCAGGGCGTACACGAACGGCTTAGAAATCGACTGGATCGTGAACTCCACATCGGAGTCACCGGCGGCGTACTGCTCACCATCAACCATAGCGATAGACGCGGCAAGCTTGTCCGGGTCCACGGCGGCAAGTTCCGGAATGTAGTTTGCCAACTCACCGGAGGTATCAGAAGCGACCGACTCGAGGGTCTCGGTCAGGTAAGTGGCAATAGGTGAATGCATAGTGTTCCGTATCTGCTGCTAATCGTGGTTGTTCTCGTCAAAAATTCCAGGATGCGCCCGCCGACTGTTCCGTTTAGTCGGGCTGGTGCGGCGCTCCCTCACAGGCTGCGAAGCCTGTCAAAGTGTGTGGGTGAGGAGCACCTTTTACTCCCTAAAGAGTGTATCTTTTGCGTGTTGAAGCCACCAAATATAACGGTGGCTACTCCCCCGCTATTTCAGCCCGCAGAAATCATACACGCAAGGTTTTCAGGTGGCTTACGGGTGGCGAATCGAAGCCGGTTCGCGACCACCCAGCTCGGCGGTCTCCAGCTGGAACGTCGAATGCTCCACTGACACCTCAAAATGGGTCGCCACGCAGGAGCGGATACGGTCCAGAATTGCCACCGCAGACCCGTCATAGAAGCACGAATCGGCAACCACCACGTGCGCGGTCACCACCGGCAGACCGGTCGCCACCATCGAAGCGTGCACATCGTGCACCTCCACCACACCGTCAACACTCAAGATATGCTCGCGCATCGCATCCAGGTCCAGGCCGTCCGGGGTGAACTCCATGAGCACCGCCGTGGTCTGCTTCATCAGGCGCACCGCGCGCGGCACAATCAGCGCCGCAATGAACAAACCGGCAAGGGCGTCCGCCTGGTAGAAGCCGGTCAGCCAAATCACGATAGCCGCCACAATCACGCCCAACGAACCCAGGGCGTCATTGAGCACCTCCAGGAACGCGGCGCGCATATTGAAGTTCGCGTTCCTCGCCGTAGCCAGCACCGCAATGCCGATAGCGTTCGCCACCAGGCCAACCACACCGAAAATCAGCAGCTCGGTGCCGGGCACCTCCGGCGGGGCGAACAGGCGATGCACGCCCTCCACCGCCGTGTAGATACCCACCGCCAGCAGGAGCACCGACTGGCCCAGCGCGGCAAGCACCTCAATACGGCGGAAACCCCACGTGCGGCGGGACGTTGCCGGGCGCGTCATCAGCGAAGCCGCCGTCAACGCCACCAGCAGGCCCGAGGCATCCGTAACAGCGTGCGCCGTATCAGTCAGCAACGCAAGACTTCCGGTGACCAACGAACCAATCGCCTGCGCCAACACAATAACGACCGCCAGACTGAACGCAATCAGCAGGCGCGGACGCATCGAGGCGGCGTCCTCCGGGCTCGGGGCATGCGAATGGTCGTGGTGATGCCCGTGATGCCCGCCGTGGCCGTGATGTGCGTGCGCTCCCATGCGCTTCTCCTCAACTATGAACTGCGTTGTTGACTATCGAGAGTTATCAGTGGATAGCAAAATCGCCCGATTCACAAGAACCGGGCGACAAGCTCCTCAACCGAGGAAAACGTGGAGATAAGGGGACTCGAACCCCTGACCCCCTGCATGCCATGCAGGTGCGCTACCAGCTGCGCCATATCCCCATATTCTGTTACGTTCCTCAACGAGGCAACATGAATATATTACACACACCTCAGAGGGCTACGCAAATCGAGGACGGCTCAAATTCAAAAAATTTTCCAAAAACCTTAGGGGCTCCAAGCCGCCCCGCCCGAGGCCCGCAAAGCACCGCGAATACGGCGAAGGGGCGGGCACGCGCGCCCCGCATGTGCACCACATGCAGGGCGCCGAACCCGCCCCTCACTCAAACGCTACAGAACGCGCACCGCGAAAACGTCGCGCGCCGAGCGACAGCCCGAAAGCCTAAGCCTCGTCCTGCGCCGGGATGATGCGCGCGGCCTCTTCCTCGGACTCAGCCTCGATGTCGAAGGGAGCCTCGTTCTCAACACCCAGCTCGATGCGCGGGGCCTGAGCCCACAGACGATCCAGGGCGTAGAACTCGCGGTCCTCCTCGTGCTGAACGTGCACGACAATATCGCCAAAGTCCAGCAGAATCCAACGACCCGAGGAGCGACCCTCACGGCGAACCGGCTTCAAGTCAGCCTGCTCACGCAGAGCGTCCTCAACCTCATCCGCAATAGCGTTCACAAGGCGCTCATTGTGGGCAGAAACCACCAAGAAGCCATCAATCAGACCCATCGCGTCAGAAGCATCCACAGCGAACAGGTTCGTTCCCTGCTTCTCCTCCGCAGCGCGGGCAGCAATGCGCAGAGCCTCAACCGAGGACTGTGCAGCAGTCATATTTTCCTTTCTTGCCGGCAGAACACCCGCCGGCAGCGCCCGCCTAAAGGTGGCGCATTCTCACGGCCTACTTAGGGCCAAAAATCATAATCAGACCAACAACGACCAGGGCGAGCAGCAGAACAATCCACAGCCACGCCAGGGAGGCCTTCTGCGCGGGCTTCAGAACCTCTTCAACCTTCTCAACAGCGCTCTCAGAAGCAGACTCTTCATCAGCTTCCTTCGAAGCCTCAGCGGAAGGCACCGGTGCAGACTTGGACTCAGCCGACTTCGACTCAGCAGACTTGGACTCGCCGTCTTCTGCGGCTTCCTCAGACTCTTCAGCGTCCTCGGTAACCTCTTCAACCAGAGCAGCCGACTCTTCGGGATCCTGACGATCCACCATGCGCTGCAACAGCTCCTCCACCTCATCCGGGCTCAGAGCAACAGTCGGGTCACCGTCCACCGAATCCACGGTATCCCCTGCGGAGGCGCTATCCAGCACGCTCAGGTCAAGACCCTGCGCGTTCACTGCGCTCACGCGGGTGGGCAGCTCGTCAGCAGACTCTTCAACCTCAGCAACCTCAACGACCTCTTCCTCAACGGAAGCGCCATCGGTCTGCTCAGCCTCAACGTCAGAGCTGTCCAGCTCCTCAACCTTCGGCTCATCGCGCACCAGATACTGGTGCAGCTCGGGTTCCGGCTTCTCCTCCTTGACCACGGCAATGACCGGGATCGAAGAAGTCATCGGGTTATCCACCGCGGAGGGGCTGGTCGCATCCACACGGTTCTGCGCAATCTCTTCGGGACGCAGAACACGCAGGCTACTGGTCAGAGGAGCAGGCTCGTGCAGCTTCTCCTCATCGTTCGCCTCAGTGTCAATCTTGCCCTGAGCCGCCAGCGCCGCAAAACGACGCTGAACAGCCAGAACCTGCGGGTCAATAGCGTCCGTATAAATCACGGAGCCCATGTTCGCAACAGGCTTCGCGGGCTCACCGCGGCGGTTCGCACGCAGGTACTCGGCAACTTCTTCACGGTAGCGGGCAAGACGGCGCGGACCCATCACCTTAGTAGGCGGCGGCACCTCAATGCCGTCCTCGGTCACGTACGTCTCGTAGAGGTACGCTTCGTCCTCGCTATAGGGCTTCGAACCCGCAGCTTCACTCATGTGTTCCCTCATTATTCGTCGATTCGGGTGACTGCTCCGCCTCATCCTTAACTCGAGGCAGGCCGTCACGGTAGGCCGTCAAAGCGTCCTTCTTATACAGCCCATACTTCGCAATGTACTGCACCACGCCATCGGGTACCAGGTACCAGATGGGGGCACCCTCAGCCGCGCGGCGGCGAATATCGGTCGAAGAAATCGCCATCGCGGGGATCTTCAGCGTCGTAATATGACGCCCCTCCGCAAGGGGAGGATCCAGCGTGTGATCGGGACGGGTCACGCCCACGAACGTCGCGAGGTCCCACAGCTTATGGGCATTGCGCCAGGTCATAATCTGGCTAATCGCGTCCGCGCCGGTAATGAAGAACAGGTCAGCATCCGGGCGCAGGGCGCGCAGCTCGTTAAGCGTATCAAAGGTGTAGGTGGCGCCGCCACGGTCAATATCAATACGGCTCACCGTAAAACGCGGGTTCGACGCAGTCGCAATCACCGTCATCAGGTAGCGATGCTCAGCGTCACTCACGTGCCGCTCCCCCACCTTCTGCCAGGGCTGACCGGTCGGAACGAACACGACCTCGTCCAGGTCGAACACGGCGGCAACTTCACTAGCTGCCACCAGGTGTCCGTGGTGAATCGGGTCGAAGGTTCCACCCATCACGCCCAGACGCACCCGACCGGGAGTGCGCGGGGGAATCGACTCGGTGCTCGGAGCACCAAAATCAAGGTGAACAGGCTGGTCAGTCACAAATGCCGTCCTTGCTGGGGACAGAGACCGCACCACAGCAGCTAAAAAGCCACCACAGGCGCGGATGCGGGCAGTTACACAGAAGGTACGCAACACCGAAAAAAGGTGCCCGCGTACATTCCCCTCTATGCTACCTTCTTACGGTCAAAAACACCGAAATGACGGGGGTGAGCTAAGCCGCCAGTGGAATACCCAGCCAGCACGCCCGACCGCAGGCTCACCCGCGTGTTCCGACACGCACATCCGGCGTGAGCGGCAACCGCAGAACCTACAAGAAAGCGTCGCACACAAGAAAGCGCCGCGCACCGGAGCGAACCCCGGTACGCGGCACCATTCACTGTCTATGAGACAGCTGTCTAGGCAACAGCTACGCTTCAGCTACTAGTCGTCGATGTTCGGCATGTCGATATTCTCGTCGACCTTGCCTTCCTTCAACTTCTTGCGGTACTCAACCGACTCGGTCCACACGCCTGCAGCGCGCTCGGACTCCAGCTCGGCACGAGCCTCCGCCTTCGCGTCCATACGCTCCTTGTACTCCACACGCTTCTGCGCACGAGTCGGGCGAATGATCTCTTCCAGACGAGCGTCCGTACCACGCGGGGAGGACAGCAACTCGGCGCCACCGACCATGGTCGGCTCCCAATCGAAGATCACCGAGTTGTCGTTCTCGCCAATCACCACGGCGTCACCGGCACGAGCACCAGCCTTGAAAAGCTCATCCTCAACACCCAGGCGCGCCAGGCGGTCCGCCAGGTAGCCGACAGCCTCATCATTATTGAAGTCAGTCTGCTGAATCCAACGCTCAGGCTTCTCACCAATCACGCGGAACAGCGGCTCAAGGTTACGCTCCTCGCGGCGAATAGTGAACTCCTGCTTCTTCTTACCGCGGAAGCCCTTCGGGCGAACCACGGGCGCCTCAACAACCACGCGCTCCGCTTCCTTCTCGGCAGCGGCACGAGCCACACGGTCCTCCTCCACGAGCTTTGCCATCGCAAAGATCAGGGACTTCAGACCCTCATGGGAAGCAGTCGAAATCTCGAAGACCTTGAAGCCCATCTCCTCAAACTCGGGGCGAACAAACTCAGCCAGCTCACGAGCCTCAGGAACGTCAATCTTATTGAGCACCACAATCTGCGGACGCTCATGCAGCGGCACGGTCACACCCGCAGTCGGGTCAACCTCATAGTTCTGCAGCTCGCCGCGGATCACCTCAAAGTCGCTGATCGGGTCGCGGCCCGGCTCCAAAGTAGCGCAGTCAATCACGTGCACCAGAGCCGAAGAACGCTCCACATGGCGCAGGAAGCGGTGGCCCAGACCGCGGCCCTCCGAAGCGCCCTCAATCAGACCCGGAACATCCGCGACGGTGTAGCGAACATCGCCCGCCTGCACCACACCCAGGTTCGGGATCAAAGTGGTGAACGGGTAGTCAGCAATCTTCGGACGCGCCGCAGAAATCGCAGCAATCAACGAAGACTTACCCGCCGAGGGGTAACCCACCAGAGCCACATCCGCAATGGACTTGAGCTCCAGAACAATATCAGCCTCTTCACCGGGGGTGCCCAACAGAGCAAAACCGGGAGCCTTACGCTTAGCCGAAGCCAATGCAGCGTTACCCAGACCGCCCATACCGCCACGGGCCGCAACATACTCGTCACCCACACGCAGCAGGTCAGCCAAAACATTACCCTCGCGGTCCTTCACCACAGTACCC
>ERZ773024.509-NODE-509-length-14426-cov-3.632245_pt1 | contig 14426 bp, 16 predicted proteins | sample MGYA00511667_ERZ773024 | MGnify/ENA primary metagenome ERZ773024 (study PRJEB29015, sample SAMEA2738117) | human oral metagenome | biome: human oral; feature: human-associated habitat; material: saliva | place: China | collected 2258 ... | reverse complement strand
ATGGAACTTCGTAGAAGTTCGCTGACGTCCGTACTCACCTAAGGAAAGTTTTTAAGATGATTGTGAATTCAATTTGAATAGCCTCTTTCGCCCTACTTCTTCTGATACAAATCAAAAACGATCTTGTCATTATAGAGATCAATGGTATTGGCCTTGACATAGATTCCAAAGTCATTGTCAATTTCTGGTAATACAATGGTGATGGTAGACTGCTTGGGTGAGATCTGAACAAATTTTGGGATATTTTTATTTTTACTCAAGAGCTGCAAGACCATCCTTTGTGGAATTTGAAAGGTTCCAACTGAAAAATCCTTCACCGTCAAGAGAATGTTCCCATTTTCCAATTTGGATGGTTGAAAGTAAATGTATAAGGGATAATCCTTCCCCAAGAGACTCAACTGCCCTTCTAATAGGATTTGCTGATTGTCTGCATAGACCTTGTAGTCGGACAGCTTATATTTTTTCAGAAGCGATTTGATGGTATCATTGAGTTGATCACGAGTCGTTGTCATAGTTCCAACTTTGACATCTTTGGTGCCAGCTGTTTGATGAAGCTGACTAACATCTTCTCTTGGCATCGCTAAGCGTCCTTGCACAACTATAGCGAAGGCTAAGAGAAGGCTGACCAAGCCTAAAAACAACCATTTCCAAATATTGATTTTTTGAAGGAAGGGGACCTTCTCTTTGATGGGATTATTTTTGACTCCAAGTTTTCTTCGTGGCATTGATTTTCTCCAATATTGCTTGTTTCATCTTTTCATAGCCCGTATTGTTGGGGTGAAAACGATCCTCTTCATACAGGGCATCGTTTGTAATCGTCGCTTTGCCATCACTGACTTCTGACACACCCATTTTCCCGTCGATTCCTTTATACAGGGCATCATTGATCGGGACGAAATAGACCTGGTCAAATTGAGCAATGGTTTCTTCCGTCGTCTCATTCCAACGATCTACAGCCGTCTGGATACTGGTTAATTCAGGAAAATTCAGGTAAAGAGGATTGTAGATCCCCACTACATAAATAGGAAGATGGGGATTGTCCTTTCTGGCCTTTGTAATAATTTCTTTGAGGTTCGCTGTATAATACTTGAGCGGTTTTTGGATATCTGATAGAGAAAAATCACTCAGATGATCGACAACGACTTTGCGCAGATCATTTCCCCCAACCGTTAAGGTCATGACACGCGCCTTCTTGAGATCCTTCTGAAGGTCTGTTTGCTTCTTGAGTCGATCTAAAATCTGAGCACTTGTATTCCCAGCTACTCCATAGTTGACAGGCTGGTACTGGCCGTCATTTTCATTGGACAGGCTTTGGGCAAGGATGGGCACAAATCCCCCTTGCTTGGTGCTATCCCCTACTCCTTCGGTCAGTGAATCACCTAGAGCTACATAAGTATAGGTGATTTCTTTCGCAGCCGTTTTGGGCTTGGTCATACGAGGAGACGCAGTTGGTAGCAAAGCACGAAATAGAAAGACAAAGACAAGAAGGCTGGTTAAAAAGAAAACCAAGCCTTGCATCATTTTTTTAAGATTCATATGAATACGATCACTTATCCTTGAAAAATCACTTGTCCATCACAGATAGTATAAGCAACTTTCCCTTTTAATGTTTCACCCACAAATGGGGAATTTCCAGCTTTTGACGCGAAATGATCCGATACCAGGCGATCTGCTGCCGGATCAAAGAGGGTCAAATCTGCTGGTCCATCCACAGCAATATATCCAGCATCAAAATCATAGAGACATGCTGGATTATAGGCCATCTTTTCTAGCAATTGCATGAGACTCAAATGTCCTGCATGAACCAAGTAGGTCAAACCAAGAGAAAGTGAGGTTTCAAGACCGGTCATTCCAGATGGTGCTTTGGTAATATCAGGAACATTCTTCTCATCCGCATGGTGAGGCGCGTGGTCTGTCGCAATCACGGAGATGACGCCTGACTTCAAGCCTTCAATCACTGCTAGACGATCTGATTCCAAGCGAAGGGGTGGGTTCATCTTGGCATTGCTTCCTTTAGTCAAGAGCAGACTTTCTGTTTTTGAAAAGTGTTGGGGCGCTACTTCTGCTGTAACATGAGCTCCTAACCCTTGGGCAAATTCCACCACCTTGACACTTTCTTCCTTGGAAAGGTGTTGGATATGGAGGTGAGCACCTGTCGCATGGGCAATCATGGCATCCCGCGCTGCCATTGAGTATTCAGCTACACCCGTCGCTCCACAGACATGGAAGTGTTCCTTGGCAATGTTTTCATTCAACCCAAGAATGCCATTCAACTCAGGGTCTTCTTCATGCAGACTAATAAAGGTTCCTAGACGCTTAGCTTCTTCCAAGGCTTGGCGGACAACCTTAGTGCTTTGAAGGGGAATCCCATCATCTGAAAAACCTGCCGCACCAGCCTTGAGCAGGCCTTCAAAATCTGTCAAGTTTTGACCGTCAAAATTCTTGGTCACCGTCGCAACCGTATGAATGTGGAGATTTTCCTTGGCTGCAGAAGCTAAGACTTCCTCTAAGGTAGCAATATCTGAAATGGTCGGATTGGTATTGGCCATCATAACCACTCGGGTAAAACCACCAGCAGCTGCGGCTAAGGCACCCGTATGGATGTCTTCTTTATGGGTTTGACCGGGTTCACGAAAATGCACGTGTACATCGATCAATCCAGGAGCTACAACCAGACCAGTAGCATCAAGGACTTCTTGTCCATCCGTTGGGAGGTTTTCAGCGATCTCTACAATTTTCTTTCCTTCAATGCGAAGATCACAGACTTGATCCAAGCCAGTTTTGGGATCCATTACGCGACCATATTTAATGACAACCATTGCATTCTCCTTTATTCATAAAAATCAACATGCGACTCTAACAAGCGGTCGCCGTCATAGCGAAACATTGCTGAAAAGAAGGGTTTATCCTCTAACAACCACTCGACAAAAGTGTGGTCCCCTTCCCAGGTTGGTTTTGAGAGGACTTGATCATAAGGTACCCACTCCAAGGTCCCTTCGTTACACTCGATCAGTTCTCCCTCAAAATCTGTTACCTTGAAGACATAGGTGTACCAGTCCAAATCTGGAGTAAACTCCGGAAAGGTAATGATCCCTTTCAAGACTGGCTTGGCTCTAAGGCCCGTCTCCTCAAAAATCTCACGCGCAGCACACTCCTGTGGGGTTTCCCCACGTTCTAATTTCCCACCAACTCCGATCCATTTGCCTTCATGGACATCATTGGGCTTTTTATTGCGATGCAGCATGAGAAATTCTTTCCCATTGTCAATGTAACAAATCGTTGCTAATTGTGGCATTTCTTTCTCCTATCTTAACCAATCAATCGGCTCGCGTCCCGTCTCTTTCAAAAATTGATTAGTTTTTGAAAAGGGTTGGGAACCAAAGAATCCTCGGTAGGCCGATAAGGGACTTGGGTGAGCTGATTCAAGGACCAAATGTCGATCGTGGGTAATCAGAGGCTTTTTCTTACGGGCATAAGATCCCCAGAGGATAAAGACAACAGGCTCCTCCAACTCATTGACCACCTTGATCACAGCATCTGTGAAAGGCTCCCAAATTTGTCCTGCATGACCATTGGCCTGACCAGCTGGCACTGTCAAACAGGCATTGAGTAAGAGCACTCCTTGCTCTGCCCAAGAAGTCAGATCATGGGAACGCTTCTCTCCGATATCTGAGCGCAATTCTTTGAGAATATTTTGCAAAGAAGGCGGCGCTGGTACATGATCCGGAACAGAAAAACTTAAGCCCTGCGCTTGATCCGGTCCATGGTAGGGATCTTGGCCTAAGATCAAGACCTTGACCTGATCCATCCCTGTCGTCTGCAAGGCCTTAAAGACCTTGTCACGCGGTGGATAAACCACTCCTTTGTTGTAGACTTCATTCATAAAGTCATTGATCTGGTGAAAATACCCTTCTGGAAGATGGGATTTGATGGCTTCATGCCAGGGTGAATGCTGCATGGAAACTCTCCGCTATCCAATAAATTCTTACCTTCCATTATACCACATTTGGCGCAGATCCACTGGATAAAAAAGAGGCTGGACATTTTTATCCAACCTCAATTTCTGCCTGTCAAACAAGCCAGAGCTTTTAGGTATTTTCTTTCTTGGTAAATCCTGCTAGACCGATCGAAGCGACTAGTAAAATTTGCGGTAAGAATTGGATGAGGTAGCGGGTCTTCCCTCCTTCAAAGATGGTTAAGAAGAGCAAGCCACCAAAAACCGCTAAGGAAAGGAAGTTAAAGTCATCTGTATCTCGACGTTTGAGATAAGCTCCAACCAAACCAGCTGATAGGACGATCCAGATCAGCTGCTTGACAAATTCATAATACCTGTACTGCGGGCGATCAATACTAAGGAAATAGGTCCGCACCCATTTTGCAAGACCATTATTTTTAGTCAGGGGTGCATAGAGAGGATTGATAAAAGGCGTCTTCTCATACTCTACATCTCGGTAAAGCCAACCTAGGGTCCCTTCTGCTACCGTCAAAGATTGCTTGTAGTAGATATGCCCGATCAAACCGAACGGTCCGTACTCCTTGAGACGGCGCTTGATTTCTTTGATCACATTTTCTTTTTTAAAGAGGCCATTGTTGTAATCCGATCGCTTATCCTCATCAATATAGGCTAGCAAGCCTTCTTTCATATCTTCTTGGTTGTGCCCCATATCTGTCAAGCCCAGATTGATAAACAAGAGTGGTCCTTTAGCCAGCCCTTCTTGTTTCAAGATCGGCACAACTCTTTGATGATTAACCGCTGTATTCAATCCTGCAAAGACAAATCCCGTCATAATCACGGTCACCGTAGCAATCTTGCCAAAGGCCTTCCAATTTCCTCTGAAGAAGAGTACAGCCCAAAAGGCAATCATGACAATAATGGTCGTTGGACGGATCAACATGGATAGGCCAGATAAGATGCCCAAGCCAACTATCTTCTTCCAAGAGATGCTTGCTTGGTCTTCCTTCAAGAGATCCAAGGCCCACCATAACTGAAGAGCGATCAAAGGAAGCGGCGGAATGTCCGTGTACATGGAATAGAAATACGGCGAGTAACAGATCAAGCTCACATAGAAGAGATAGACTAGATCAGCCGTTTTTTGATTGAAATGCTTCTGGGACAGCTTGTACAAGAGGACTGCACCCAGATTGACATAGAGGATATTGAGAGCCTGCATGACCCACAGACCGCTAGAGCCAAATAAGACATAGAAAAACTTCTCGTAAAGAAAGAGCGGAATGTTATTGGGATTGCGACTGAGGTAGTTGGTGATAGAGGATTGCTTAAGAAGATCAAAAGCCCCTTTGAAAACAACCGCAGCATCCCGACGGATAAAGAGCTCCGCACAAACCATAACAATCAACTGAAAGACAAGGGCTCCAAGCAAGAAGCCTTTTTTATGCCGGGTCAACCAAGCAAAGGCACTCTTTAGCCCATCGCGTTTCAGCCAGGCTAGCAGAAATAGCAATCCAGCACCTAAAATGGCTAGCCATGAAATCTCTCTCAGATAGATCACACTGATCAAGAACCAGTGGACCATCACTAGCAACATGACAACATGAAGCATCCCAAATAGAATACGTTTACTTTTCGATAACATAGGTCCATTATATCAAAAAAACAGCATTTCTGCTGTTTTGGACTGGTCTATTTGTTTCTTAGTTAATCAGTTAATAAAGACTTGCTTATACATCCATATGTGCTTGAATTGTCCTTACTTGTAATAGCGATAAAATTCTTCCAGGCTATTCACGACATGCTCCTTACCATCAACAGAATATTTTGCTGGTATGATCACATCCGAAAATAGATTTTTTCCTTCTTTAGCGAAAAGTTTAAGAATTGATAAATATTCTTCTAAATCCGATTCCTTACCTAAAATGCCAATCATGGATTCTTTCTCAGACAATATTTCTGCTGCTTTTGGATACATAGTCCACATTTTTGCATCTGAAGGAAAATGATAATTAGATTTAGATAGATTTAAAATCGTTCTGTCTGCTATATGATAATGCGAATCAGGGCGTAATAAGCTTAATTGTCTAGAAATTTTAAAAGAGTTTTTCTGCTCTTTATTACTATCTTCTTCTTTTCCAGAATCAACCAGCTTCCCAGTATCTAAATTGATGGATTTTTGAAGGAGCGGATCTGAACTTTCTAATTTCTGAATATAAATATCAAGTAATATCTCTCCACTACTCTTATATATGACGTTTCCTAATCTAATGGGAACGAAGTTTTTATTATATTCTCTCACCAGTTTAAAAACATTATAATCTTTTGAAGTCAGCTTTTGATTTTGAGTATCATAAACTGTAATCCCCCAATATTCCTGCCCTTGGGGATTAGAACTAACTGGATTTATATATTTAAGCTTTTTATATTCTTGTACAATTTTCTTCTCACCTATGAGACGAGTTCCTTGAAATACTTCTTTCGTTGAAGCAGTTAACCAATGGTCAATTGGATTATCATAATCCCACTTGACTACAATCGCTTTTCCATCTTCTAAGAATTCGTATTTGCTTATCTTTTGCTTCAAGTATATTTGAGAATAGGGCTCTACAAAATAAGCAACATAAGCTCTATAAGCAATAAAAGGTATACCTATAAGCACAACCAGTACGACAAGTAACTTCTTTACACGCTTTGGTAATTTTTCTTTCAGAAACTTAATCATAACACCTCCAAATCAGTTTATATACTATGCTTTTTGGATGAAAATCACTTAAATTTGCGATCTTCCTTAAAATCAAACTCTATTTCCCGAGGCTCTGTGAATTCAAGGCCCCTATAAAAGAGAACGACCAACAAATATAAAATCAATCCCAAAAACAAGCGCATTTGAACGAAATATGCTAGAAACAGGACTATAGCACTTAAACAAACGAGGGCAAACAATTGACGTTTTCTTATTTTTCGCATTCACCACACCTCGGTTCCATTTGCTGTTTTTTGAAGATACTCTGTAGGCTTTATCTGACCAACTAATTCTAGTTCTGCCCCATTTTTCTTAACAAACTGCTTCAACTGCACATATCTTGCAATAGTGACCAACCATAAAGTGATCATAACTGTAAAGAGAAACAAAAGGACATTTATCGCTCCTTCTCTAACATTCAAATCAAGATTTGCTTTCCCAAAGAAAAGATCCATGGGAAGGATCTTTCTATATGTCCTTGCTAATAATAAACCTAATGGAACACCAATCAAAGAAGAAACATTTGCTGGTGCTTTCTTTGAAAAAATTTGATCTTTAAACGAATAACTGGTCTGGTACACTTTTCGGTATCTGTCGAAAGGGATTTTACTATTGCGTTTGATAATAAATTCTTCCCCTTGATCTGTTACCAACAAAAAGTAGCCCCAGAGAGGCCTTTTCCCATTCAAACTGATATTAAAACATGTTCCTTTTGTGAGCATTGAAAATCCTCTCATTCAACCAAATATATATGAATGTGCTTTTTATTTAAGATGGGTCCGAACAATTCAACCTAACAAAGCTAGAATGCATACTAACCCAAGATAAATTCCAACCGTTAGAATCATTCCGATTTTATAGAAACCGACTAAGCCGGCATATCGTTCGACAAAACCAATCTGTGGGTCGACTGGATTATAAAAAACTGTCATAGGAGACCCAATTGGGAATATCATCCGCAAATCCAGATTTTTACCTGCTCCAAGAACATAGGTTCTATCGAAAACATTGGTTTGTCTTGACTTAGAAGAAGTCTCTCTGAAATAAGCGTAGGTAAAGGTCTTTTGATATCTTTCGCCCCCGACATGATACTCCACCACAGGCAGGGAAATAAGCAGTTGATTTTTGGAATCAAAAGCAACTACTTCTCCCATAACTTTTGCGGTTGATTCTGTTTTCACTTTTATTTCACGACGATACAAGGTGTAAAAGATGAACAGCATGATCAGAAAAACAAGGGTCAGAATGCCCAAACTAAGCCAGAATGTTGTTACTGTCATTGATTTTTTACCCTTTCACAAAAACTAGTTGATTTCAAACCACTTGAAAAGTCATCTTACTCTCCCCTTTTCAACCAATTCTGTTGCTGCGCTTTTTCTGCGAAATCTTTTGCTTTGTTTATATCTAGTGAATTTGAATCTGATGGGGCATTGGATTCGATTTCTTCTTTCAATTCTTGTAAAGTTTGAACGTCTTTCGGGGTTAAATTGGAGACTGTGCTAGATTCTTTTTCTGTCGAACTTTCTGGCACAGACTGGATCTCTCGATAAGTTTTGATCACTTCAGTTCCTGCATCTGTTGTCGGAAGAGGACGATAGAACATGAAGAAGCCAATAATGACAATCAGAAGAGCCGTAGCTGATACCAAAAAACCTTTCTGCAGATTCTCTGTAGTTATTTTAGTATCTTTAGTAGACAAGACTTTCCAGTCTGGATGTTCTTCCTCAGCTTCTTTTTTGGCGTTGAAAGCAGGGGTAACCAAGAATTGGTTCATCAAGGTCAGTGCCCCCAAGGCCATCAATAGAAATGGGATATGACGTGATTTACTAATGACCACTAAAATTCCTCCCGCAATAGCAATCAAACTAATGATGATATTGACGGTAAACCAGACCCGAGCCTGCTTCTTCATTTGCAAATAATGTTCTTTTGTCATCTTATTCTCCCTTAAAAATAGTTTTTCCTTCATCCATAAAAACAATTACTACTATCATACCGGATTTTACTTTGAGATTCAAGTTAACCACCAACTAGTGAAAATAGTATAAAAAAGAAGCGTTAAAAACGCTTCAGTTGTTTTATTTATTTTGCCAAGTTTCTTGGTTTTCCTTAAAACGGTGCAACAACTCTAAACCTTCAGAAGTGATGTAACCTTGTTCTTCTGCCAAATGAATCAATTCTGTATAGTTAGACAAGGTTTCAAGTTGAACGCCAGCTTCCGCAAATTTCTTATCTGCTTTCTCCAATTGGTAGGTGAAGATAGCTACCACACCAAGGACATCTGCTCCTTCACGCTTGGCAGCTGCGACGGCATCCAAGACAGATCCACCAGTAGAAATCAAATCTTCCACTACGACCATCTTTTGACCTTGTGGTACACGGCCTTCAATTTGATTACCAGCACCGTGGTCTTTTGGTTTGCTACGGATGTAGGCAAATGGCAAATTCATCTTGTCAGCGATGATGGCACCATGAGGAATACCTGCAGTCGCTGTACCTGCAATCACTTCTACATCAGGGAATTCTGCCTTGATGGCTTCTACAAAACCATTCTCAATCAAGGTGCGTGTCTCTGGGTATGCAAGCGTTACACGGTTATCTGTATAAATCGGTGACTTAATGCCTGATGCCCAAGTGAAAGGTTCTTCTGGTTTGAGATAAACGGCTTGAATTTTCAATAGATGGCTAGCAATGTCTTTAGCAAGTGTCATGGGATTCTCCTTTGTTTTTTTACTTTATTCTTATTTCCAGTCTTGTGTCCATTCATCCTTGATAGCATGATAAGCTGCTACTGGATCAGTGGCCTGAGTGATTGGACGCCCGACAACGATATAGTCACTACCAATTTGATAGGCATCTGCTGGTGTCATAATTCGTTTTTGGTCTCCAACAGCGGCTCCTGCTGGTCGAATGCCTGGTGTCAGGCAGATAAAATCTTGGCTGGTAGCTTCTTTGATGAGCTTCACTTCCTGAGCTGAGCAAACCACACCATCCAAACCGGCTTCAGCAGTTTTCTTAGCATAATGAATAACAGATTCTTGAAGACTGGTTTGGATATTTTGAAAGTCTCTCATTTGCTCCTCAGAGGTTGAGGTCAACTGGGTAACAGCAATCAATTTTGCTTGATTCCCAAGACCTTCACGCGCAGCTTTCATCATCTCTACGCCACCTGCCGCATGAACATTGGTCATATCAACTCCCAAATTAGACAAGACCTTCATGGCTGATTTGACCGTATTGGGAATATCATGGAGTTTGAGATCCAGAAAGACACTGTGTCCTAAGCCTTTTAAATAACGGACAACTTCAGGACCGTCGGCATAATAGAGCTCCATTCCAACTTTAACATAGAGCTTTTCCTCTGCTGGAAATAGGGCTAAAAATTCCTTGACTGCCTCAAAATTTGGAAAATCAAGAGCAATAACCGGACGAGATTCGCGCATACTTTTCTCCTTTTACCTTTGTGAGCTAGAGAGCATGAAAAAAGGAACCTGCCTACAGCAAGGTTCCACGAAAAATGGGTAGTCTCCACCCTTTCACCGTCTAACCTTAGCTGCCTCTCTGGACTGCTTTAAAGGTTTTTTACTATTCTATTATTTAAAGTGGGTCTTGTCAAGTAAAAACAAGTAACTGTCTTCATCAACAAGAGGAGCAATCATCAAACTAAGTCATTTGAAGCTTAGTGACTCTGTGTCGTTTGAGTGGTTTGTGTCGTTTGATCCTGACTTCCTTGCTCAGTTTGTTTTTTCTTCTCTTCTTCCTGTTTTTTCTTTTCCTCTTCCTTGGCTTTGATTCTTTCGTCATCCAGAGCCTTATCCACTAGACTATAGCTATAGATACCAACCTCCATGTCAATTCCACTAGGCACTGTTAACTGTGGTTTTATCTTACTATAGTAGGGTAATTTCTTCCCTAGTTCAGATAAAGGAACCAAAATTTCATCTGTATCATACATGGTAATCTTTAAAAGATCACTGGTTACCTTACTTGGTGCAAGTTCAATCTTCTCAATTTCTTGCTTAATTTCTGGGCTAACATCATTTAACTGAGAAATCAAACTTTTGATCTGTTCCTCATCGTTAAATAAAACAGATATATATTTCTCAGGTAAAGAATCAGCAGTAACAGCTGTTGATTCAACGCTTCCACTAGATAAGATTGGATAATAGTTATCTCCAGAAACAGAGTAGGCTACAATTTCAAATTCTTTCACTTCAATAGTGAAGTGAACCGGGAATTGATAAGTGATTTTAGCAGATTCAATCCAGTGATTTGATTTGACCATTTCAGCATACTTATCTTTATTCAAGAGCAAGCTAATTGTATAATCACTGTCACGAATGCCTGAAGCTTCTTTGACTTGCTCAGCACTTGTATGAACTGTCCCTATAACTTCAATATGTTTCATAGTGGCCAGAGGACTTAGAAGATAAATAGACAAGAGTAAGATGATAAAGCTAGGAACGAGTATCGTAACCGCTCTCCAGATATGTATGGAAGGAATGGGAGGTTTAGGAGCCTTATTCTTGGCTTTTACCTTTTTTTCCTGCTTAGGCTCTGCGTCAGCCTTTTCATCCTCTACTTGCTCTGGATTCTCCAGGTCTTCTTGAGGAGTCTTCGTTTCCTCAACATCCTCCTCTTGATTTGGAGTCTCATCACTTGAGTTCGAATCCTTCTCTTCCGTTTCATCAGATTCTTCATCCACTTCTTCAGAACTCGTAGATTTTTCTTCTGCTTTTTTACTCAAATACTCGTGGTTTTGTTTTTGCCATTCTGACAATTCTTGATCGCTCTCAGAAGACTTCGATACTTGTTCTTCTTTTTTACGAACCTCTTCTTCAGCGCGTTTCGCTTCTTCTTCAGCTTTCCTTTGAAGATATTCTTGATTTCGTTTTTGCCACTCTGACAATTCCTTGCCTTGAGTTGGCTCTTGTTTCTTATCCTTTGACATCAATTTTCCTTATGATAAATCTTTTTTGAGTAGCTCATAAAAATCTGCCACAGATTTTAATTCCTGAGAACCCTTCATCGTGTTTTGATAAATCTCTTTGTTGGTCAAGAGTTGATTTACTTTTTCTTCTAAAGTTGACAAAGTCAAATCACTCTCTTGCAACTCCTCCGCATAGCCTTTCTTTACAAAATAGGCTGCATTTTCAATCTGGTCTCCACGACTGGCTTCGCGACCCAGTGGCACAATAATATGCAATTTAGCCATAGCAAGGAGTTCAAAGATAGTATTGGCACCACCACGAGTGATGACCACATCAGCCATATTCATGAGTGGTTGATAGAGTTCCGTCACATAATCAACACGATAAAGATTCGTACTTAATTCATTTAAACTAGCATCACCTGTCAGATTGATGATATTGTAGCGACTCGTTAACTCTTCCTTGTGATCTGTAACTAATTGGTTAAAGACACGTGCTCCAGCAGAACCTCCGACAAAGAGAAGAGTTGGTAACTTCTCATTGAAATAAGTTCTGATATCTACCATTTCTTCAGGTTCTTCAATAACTGGACCAGAAACCTTTGTAACCGCTCCAACATGTTCTACCTTAGTGAGACTAGAAGCTTGTTCAAAAGTTGAGTACATCTTGGTCGCAAACTTATAGGCAATTTTATTGGCCAAGCCCATGGAGAGGTCAGACTCGTGGATAAAGACTGGTACTCTGCATACTCGCGCTGCGATAACAGGCGGAACAGATACAAATCCACCCTTAGAAAAGAGGGCTTGGGGACGAATTCGAAGCATGATAAAAAGCGATTGTAGAATTCCAAAAGCAACCTTAAAGACGTCTACCATATTTTGCCATGAGAAATAACGACGCAATTTCCCAGTTACAATCGAATGGAACGTCACATCTAAACCTGATTTGAGAATTTCATGATGCTCAATCCCATGTTTATCACCAATATAGTGGACTTCCCAGCCATCTTCGATGAACTTGGGCATTAACAATAGGTTGAGGGTAACATGTCCAACCGTTCCCCCACCTGTAAATACTATTTTTTTCATATTATCCCTTTAACTCCGCTACAGTGTCGATGAAAAGATCTCCACGTACTTCAAAGTTAGCATACATATCCCAGCTAGCATTGGCAGGACTGAGGAGAACCACATCTCCCTCTTCTGCAAGTTCATAAGCTTTGCGAGTTGCATCAGCAATATCTGACGCATCAACATAAGCGACACCAGCCTTATCCGCTGCACGTTTGACACGCTCTGCAGACTGACCGAGGATGACCATTTTCTTGAGTCCAGTAATATCCGGAACCAACTCGTCAAACTCATTGCCACGGTCTAAACCACCCGCAATCAAGATAACCTTGCTATTGTCAAATCCAGACAAGGCTTTTTGAGTTGCCAAGATGTTGGTTGACTTGCTATCGTTGTAGAACTTCACACCCTTGATTTCATCTACATACTGGAGACGGTGCTTAACACCACCAAAGGCTGACAAGGTTTCCTTGATAGTTTTATTGTCAACACCACGAAGTTTAGCAACAGCAATGGTTGCAAGAGCATTTTCTACATTGTGGCTACCTGGCACACCGATTTCATCCGCTGCCATGACCTTTTCTCCACGGAAGTAGAGTTGACCATCTACTAGATAGGCTCCGTCAACCTTTTCAATGGTTGAGAATGGTACTACAGTGGCATTTGTCTTTGTCGCAAGATCTTTCGCTAATTCCTGGTTGAAGTTTAATACTAAGTAGTCATCTTCTGTCATATTGCTTTGGATATTCCACTTAGCCTCCACATAGGATTCAAAAGAACCATGATAGTCAATATGTGTTGGCATCAGGTTGGTGATAACAGCAATTTCAGGATGGAATTCCTGAATTCCCATTAATTGGAAAGAAGAAAGTTCCATGACAAGGGTGTCCTTAGCTGTTGCAGTTTGAGCCACCTGACTAGCAGGATAACCGATATTTCCAGACAAGAGTCCATTTTGCCCGGCAGCAGTCAGAACTTCTCCAATCATGGTTGTGGTCGTAGTCTTACCATTTGAACCAGTAATACCAATAATCGGTGCATCAGAAATCAAGTAAGCTAGTTCAACCTCTGTCAAGACTGGAATGCCTTTTTCTAGAGCTTTTTTAATCATAGGATTGCTATAAGGAATTCCTGGATTTTTTACCATGAGGGCAAAATCTTCATCTAACAATTCCAACGGATGTCCACCAGTGACAACCTTAATGCCTTCTTCCAGAAGGCTCTGTGCTGCTGGATTTTCTTCAAAAGGCTTGCCATCATTAACCGTTACGATAGCACCTAGCTTGTCCAAAAGACGAGCAGCTGACTCACCAGATTTGGCTAAACCTAGGACTAATACTTTCTTATTTTCAAATTGATTAATTCGTTTCATATCTAGAACTCCATTTCTACTCTTACTATTTTACCATTTTTATGAAAATAAAAAAGCCACAAAGGGCTTTCTTAATTGTTTTTTGTCCTCTACCAACTATTCTACAGATTTGAGGGCTTCTAGCATATCCACCTTTCGGAGATAATGATTGACAAAAAATCCTAGAATGGTCAAAATGACACTAACGTCTAAAACTGGGATGAGATAAACTTCCCAACCGACCTTGGGTTGAAAACGGAAGGTACCAGGAGCAATCATTTGAATGAGAAATTGATGGAGATAAAAGCCTGAGACTAAACCTAAAATCATTCCAACCAGTGACAGTATGATGGTCTCCCGATAGATGTAAAGGGTTACT
>ERZ773024.506-NODE-506-length-14436-cov-7.593770_pt1 | contig 14436 bp, 17 predicted proteins | sample MGYA00511667_ERZ773024 | MGnify/ENA primary metagenome ERZ773024 (study PRJEB29015, sample SAMEA2738117) | human oral metagenome | biome: human oral; feature: human-associated habitat; material: saliva | place: China | collected 2258 ... | reverse complement strand
TCGTCCAATGGAATAAAAAAGTCGGAGAATTTGTAAAAGAAGGAGAAATCCTTTTAGAAATCATGACTGATAAAGTCAGCATGGAATTGGAAGCCGAAGAAGATGGTTACTTGATTGCTATCCTTAAAGGGGACGGTGAAACTGTCCCTGTGACGGAAGTTATTGGTTACCTTGGTGAAGAAGGGGAAAACATCCCAACAGCTGGATCCGCAGTGCCAGAAGCTAGCCCAGCACCTGCATCAAGTGCCTCAAACGACGATGGTAAGAGCGATGATGCCTTTGATATCGTTGTGATTGGTGGAGGTCCTGCTGGTTATGTGGCAGCCATTAAAGCTGCCCAACTCGGCGGTAAGGTTGCCCTTGTTGAGAAATCTGAACTTGGTGGAACCTGCTTAAACCGTGGATGTATTCCAACCAAGACCTACCTTCATAACGCTGAAATTATCGAAAATATCGGTCATGCCGCAAACCGTGGTATCGTAATCGAAAATCCAAACTTCACTGTAGATATGGACAAACTCCTTGAAACCAAGTCTAAAGTTGTTAATACCTTGGTAGGTGGTGTTGCAGGACTTCTTCGTAGCTACGGAGTTACTGTTCATAAAGGAATTGGTACGATCACTAAGGACAAGAATGTCTTGGTAAATGGTTCTGAATTGCTTGAAACCAAGAAAATCATCCTTGCTGGTGGTTCAAAAGTCAGCAAGATCAACATCCCTGGTATGGAATCTCCACTTGTCATGACTAGTGATGACATTCTTGAAATGAACGAAGTTCCAGAAAGCCTTGTTATCATCGGTGGTGGAGTTGTTGGTATCGAACTTGGTCAAGCCTTCATGACATTTGGTTCAAAAGTAACTGTTATCGAAATGATGGACCGTATCGTGCCAGCTATGGATGCAGAAGTGTCTAAGAACCTTCGCTTGATCCTTGAGCGTAAAGGAATGACCATCTTGACTGGTACTAAACTGCAAGAAATCATCGAGGAAAATGGTCAACTTCGTATCAAGGTTGAAGGAAAAGACGATATCATCGCAAATAAAGCTCTTCTTTCAATCGGTCGTGTGCCAGACCTTGAAGGTATTGGCGATGTTGAGTTTGAATTGGATCGTGGACGTATCAAGGTCAACGAATACATGGAAACTTCTGTTCCAGGTATTTACGCACCAGGTGATATTAATGGTACTAAGATGTTGGCGCACGCAGCCTTCCGTATGGGTGAAGTTGCCGCTGAAAATGCCCTTAAAGGAAATCATGCTGTTGCCAAACTGAACTTGACTCCTGCAGCCATCTACACTCTTCCTGAAGTAGCAGCAGTAGGCTTGACTGAAGAACAAGCACGTGAGAAATACGATGTCGCTATCGGTAAATTCAATTTTGCTGCGAACGGACGTGCGATTGCTTCTGATGCGGCTCAAGGATTTGTTAAAGTTATTGCAGACAAGAAATATGGTGAAATCCTCGGTGTTCACATCATTGGCCCTGCAGCTGCAGAATTGATTAACGAGGCATCAAGCATTATCGAAATGGAAATTACTGTTGAAGAAATGCTGAAGACTATCCACGGACACCCAACCTACTCTGAAGTGATGTACGAAGCGTTTGCGGATGTTCTAGGAATGGCCATCCATTCACCTAAGAAAAAATAAAATGAAGATAGACTAGGCTGGAAAGATATTTTCCAGTCTCTATCATATAAAGGGATATCATGAAATACATTATCAATCATTCAAACGACACTGCTTTTAATATCGCCTTGGAAGAATATGCCTTTAAACACCTTTTGGATGAGGATCAAATCTTCCTACTTTGGATTAACAAGCCATCTATCATTGTTGGTCGTCACCAGAATACCATCGAAGAAATCAACCGTGATTATGTTCGAGAAAATGGCATTGAGGTGGTCCGCCGTATCAGCGGTGGTGGAGCTGTTTATCACGATCTAAACAACCTCAACTACACGATTATCTCAAAAGAAGATGAAAACAAGGCTTTTGACTTTAAGAGCTTCTCCACCCCAGTTATCAATACACTAGCTCAACTCGGTGTTAAAGCTGAGTTCACAGGTCGTAACGACCTTGAAATTGATGGAAAGAAATTCTGTGGCAATGCCCAAGCCTATATCAATGGCCGTATCATGCACCACGGTTGCTTGCTCTTTGACGTTGATTTGTCAGTCCTTGCTAACGCCCTTAAGGTTTCAAAAGATAAATTTGAATCAAAAGGTGTGAAATCTGTTCGTGCCCGTGTAACTAATATTGTCAATGAATTGCCAGAAAAAATCACAGTTGAAGAATTCCGTGACTTACTCTTGGAATACATGAAAAAAGAGTATCCAGAGATGACAGAATACGTTTTTTCTGAGGAAGAATTGGCTGAAATTAACCGTATCAAAGATACTAAGTTTGGAACTTGGGACTGGAACTATGGTAAATCACCTGAATTTAACGTCCGTCGTGGAACCAAATTCACTAGTGGTAAGGTGGAAGTCTTTGCTAATGTCGTCGAATCAAAAATCCAAGACATCAAGATTTATGGTGACTTCTTTGGTATTGAAGACGTTGCTGCAGTAGAAGATGTCCTTCGTGGGGTGAAATACGAACGCGAAGACGTCCTTAAGGCGCTAGAAACCATTGATATCACACGCTACTTCGCTGGTATTAGTCGTGAAGAAATCGCTGAAGCGGTAGTGGGATAAATTAAAAAGAAGTTGCTTGTTTTAACAGCTTCTTTTTTCGAGTTTTCTTTTACATAATTTATTTTATGTAGTTTATAAACTATCCAGAGCATTCTTTTGTTCATCGTTAACGATATGGGTATAGAGGTCAGTGACTTGCGTACTGGCGTGTCCTAGCTGGTGGCTAACCAAAACTTGCGATTTAGTCGCATCATAGAGCCTAGTTGCTAGGGTATGTCGGAGTTTGTGGGGAGTTACGCGGACTTTGAAGTCCTCAGAGTACTTAGCAACCATCTTTTCCACGCTGGAAGCATCGATACGATTGGGAACACCTCTATAGAGTGTTAAAAAGAGGGCTGTATCCGTCTTTTCCGTCTTATAGCGTTGATTTCGAATGGCTAGATAATTCTCTAGATAAGGTTTTGCAAAGGCAGCGACATTGACCGAGTCACGTTTGCCCCCTTTTCGAGTGACATCAATAACCATCATTTTGAGATTGAGATCCCTTATATCCAGATTAACTGCTTCAGACAAGCGAACACCAGATGCCAAGAGAAGGGCAATGATGGCCAAATCACGTTCTTTATTTTTGTTAAATGATGAAAGAGCTCGATTTGAGAGCTGTTGTGGGTACTCTTGGTCGATATAAGTCAGAAAACCTTCTGTTTCATCACCTAGAAAGAGTTTTTGCTTGATATTTTCAGCTCTGGCAGCAAGTGTTTCTTTCTTTTTCTTGGTTGAAACTTTTTTCATTACATTACGATAGAAATAAGGTTCCCCCTGATCGTTTTCAACCTCCTCGGACAGATACTTGTAAAGACTAGAAAGTGCTGACAAGGTCCGATTGATAGTTGTCTGAGAAACTCCTTGCTTGGTTGTATTAGCATTGAGCAAAGGACGTTCACGTAGGTAAAGGATAAAGGATTCCATGTCTTTCTTAGACATATTTTCCAAGACAGATAAAGGAATATCAGACATTTTATCAGCGTTTGAAATACCAGACTCCAAAACCCAGCTGAAAAATCGATCGTATTCCTTGAGGTATTCGTACAAGGTTGTAAAACTGTAAGGAACAGCAAGCTTAGATTGGTAGTATTCCAAAACATACCAGGGCATGATTTGTTTTAGTTTGTCGATTCGTTCCAGTAAAATCTCACGTTTCATGTATTTTCTCCATAAATAAGTCTACTAGTAGTATAGCATAGGCTTATATATTTTTCAAGAAAATTATAGTTTTTCGGAAAAATGTTATAGAGGACATAGATGCAAAGAAAACTATATTAAAAAAACTAGAAATTTTTTCAATTGTATATTTTGACAATAAAAAACACTTTAATATCAATTTAATGATTTTAGAGTGTTTTTAGCTTGTTTGATTTTAAAGTTGTCGTCTATTCCTCAGAATTACTTGAAGAACAGGAAAAATTCGACAACAAAGTAGTCAATCTATTCAGTTATAAAACCTATGAAGGTCTTTCTGCTGGAACTGGCTACTCCTCTTTGGAGATGGAGATTATACTCTTACTTATTCAACTGAAAATATCCCTAGAGTTTTTAAGATCATTTCATCATCCCAATTTGAAATATCAATCTTTACATTATTATCCATGCATATAGCTTTAAACAATCTTAGTAAATTTTTATCGTCTGCATTTGAGAGTATGTTATCGTAACACTTAATCACATCTTCATTATCAGAAAAAACAATTGGAATTTTCCCTAGAGTTTTATTTAATTCTATCACCTCACCATGATAGTTGTCCTTCAACATAAATCTATTACCAAACAATTCAATAACAAAATCTCGTTTCATTTTTTTACTAAGGTTTTTCATTGATAATATTCTGAAATAAAGACACCAATAATCCCTGATGTGATGACTGAAGTAATTATAGTATTGATAATATTCAATTTAAAACTTCCTTTCATAACTTAATACTTACATTATATCATTGATTAATGATATTTCATTAAAGCGGATACTCAAATTTGTGCTAAAATAGTGTTATAAATATGAATTGGAGGTTATTGTAATGGAAAATCCTTGGAAAAATACTACTTCTGAAATATATAATGGTGAGGAGATAATCGTTGCTACTGCGGACCTGAAATATATTAAAAAGCTATTAAATTCAAAAAAATATCCCCCAGTAGATAAAGTAGATGATGATGCTAAAGGAAAAACAAAGAAAGCAGCAAAAGAAAAATATAAACTCCGACTAAATGTTTATCCTCAACATTTTGTTGGTGATATAGATAATGCAAAAATTATAATTTTAAGTTTAAACCCAGGATATAGCACAGAATATTATGATGCTTATAAAAACATCACTAATAAAAACGGCACTAATTACGAACAAATCATAAAAGAAAATCTAGAAATGAAACAGCCATTCTTCCACGCATTTGAATTAGCAAATGAAAGTGATCTAGGATATTGGGGAAATAAAATGAAATGCTGGGTTGAAGGCTATGATAAAAAAGATAATGAAGAACTTATTGAATCTTTAAAAAAGATAACTGAAGATATTGCACTTGCTGAGTTCTTTCCCTACCATTCTATATCTTATAACGGTATGTATGACAAATTAGGTAAAGGCACTTCCCCAAATAGTAATAGAAAAATAAAAGATTACCTTCCTACGCAAAAATTCCTCTTTGAAAAAATTAAAAAAAGAATTGATGACAAAAATGATGAAGTGATAATAATTCTTACTCGCTCATTTGCAAAATGGTATGAAGCTATTGAAGGTTTACGAGATTATAAGCATTGTTATGAAGTTAATAACACTAGGAATTTTTCACTAAACCCAGCTCAGATATATAAAGTACATAGAGACTCTGTAGAAGATGAATTAAAAGGCATAATTTTAAAATAATATAAAAAAAGAATCGACTGATTCTTTTTTAATTGATATTTTCAAGTGAAAACTCTCTATTATAATCTTTAACCTGTTCATATGTTTGATCCATAGCTTCTTCACTACTAAATAACCTATCCTTACCAGTTATTTTATCTTTACCCAAAAGTTTGCTGGGAATAAATAAATGATATGGATCTAGTAGAACTACTTCTAAATAGTGTTTGGTTCTTTCTTTTTTATGCGATGAAGGTTTAATTGTATAAACACAAATTACTCTAAATCTTCCCTCATGGGGTGACAAAATGTTGAAATTGTCCAAAATGGATGATTTTCTAAAATAAAATTCGTGAAAATCAACAAAAGTCTGATCTAAAAAATGATATAGGATATCTTTTATTCGTTTCCCTTGGTCGTTATTTCTAATAGTAATTCGTGAAGAGTTCCTTTGGATAATAGATGGTTCATTAACAAATTTATTTAAACATAATATTGTCTTCGAATCAGCACCAAATTCACTTTTCATATTTGAAAATTTTAAAGCTGGTAGATTAACAAATTTTTTTGAACAATCTTTAAAAACAACTTCTAATTTAATATCTTTAAAATCAATCCTGTTAGGTGGTGTGTATGATTCCGAATTAAATATTTTATCCTGGAATTTTATTTTCGCTTGTTTTTTTGGCTTGCCACCGAACACATCAACTGAAAACTGTTCATTACACATATTTTTCAGCATATTCGTCAACAATTACTTGAGGATCCATTTTTATATGCATTTCACCATCATTTTCCTCAAATGGGACACGCCATGCATCATCCTCATGAGTTCTATCAACCAAAGTAAAATCATCGACTTCATCAGTTTGTTGAATGATGCTGTCAATAAATTGAATCACATTCCTTTTTTCTGAAGGAGTAAGCTTTTCATTTAATTTATCTTCAGTCAATTCTACTGCTTCGTAACGATCATCACGATAAGCTATATAGACTTCATCATCAACTGGTCCGTACTTCCATGCTTCGAAATTTGGTTTAAATAAGAAATTAGTGTAATTAACAGATTCTAATTCCCCGACACTTTCTTCACCTGATAATTTTCCGTATGTTGCTCCATAAAAAGCAAATAAGAAATATAAAGTTTTTTGGATTTTAATTGGCGAGGCATCGCTTAATTTATAAAATAAATGATTTACAAGATCGGTTTTATCTTGAAAGATATAATCAGTCATTTCCCATTCTCCTTTTTAGTACAAAAAAATACAAGCAACACACATCTGTCACCTGCGTTTAACTTTATAATTATATTATACACCCTTATAAAACTTTGTCAATTATTTAGCCAATAAATTAAAAAATAATATCTACCTCAATAATTCTCAATATCTAAATAAAATGTACAATTGAACCACCACTTCTTCTGCTATTACTTGAGTATAAAATGTACAAATCAATTCCTTAAATCAGATGATATGATGCACTATAAAACATGCAAAACACCACTCAGAATAATGTACAAAATAAAGGACAATTTTTAAAGAATGTACTTTACACCATACACATGAAAAAGATTCACCCTTCTAATTAGTTAGACAGACGATTTTTTAAATAAAATTCTTCTTTTGATATGTACCCTGTTCTCTTCCTCGCCTTCCCAAAAAAGCAAACTCAATAAGGTCTTTAAATTCTTCTCTTTCTTCTGTTCCAGTGAGGTATAATTCACAGTTAAAGCCATTAAAATACACTACAGCTCTTTCAAAGTCATCGTATAACTGCCCTGATTCGTTGACTAAAATTTTAGGATCTAATAATTTATCAAGCAACAAATCAAAAGCATTGTTGTATTCCCATAAGACTAAAGAACATTCATCGTCATGCAACCCAATAAAGTTTTCAATTTCTTCAGATGTTGGATATGATACATCAATCATCTCTTCTCGATTTTTCAATAACCAAATGAATGCTTCATCCAAGCTTTGGTATTTCACTTTAGCCAACATAAACTTATCTAAAATTCGAACATTTAATTCAGAAATTGCTTTCTCACCCATTAACTTTTCTAGTGTTTTATAGCGAATAACTGGTGGTAGGTGAGAAAAAGCAGTTAGAACATTGGGGTCTGACAACACGGTAAGCTCGAATTTTGTAAAGTATTTTACAAATAAGAGTGAAAACAACTCAGACACTAGCTCTTCAGCTCTTAAATATTCTTCGTCAGAAGCTGGTTTGTTGATTTGTGTGTGGGCGTACTGGTTACATAGCTCTGCATTCTCTTGCACAATTTTTGAAAAATCATCTCTAAAGGAAGCATCTAGTTTTTCCCATAACTTATACGTCCGTGGAAATTTTTTAGGATTAGGATGTGCTATTTCACCTAATGTCATCTTAGATCCTTCACCTAAATTTAAAATTTTTCTCGAAATCAATTCCGTGAATTTGCGGATTAATACCAACTTACTACTAGTACTTACTCCACTATAATAGATATCTTTCACGAGTTCTATAATAACAACACCATAATCTTGATTTTCAAATTCTGTAAACTGTTTTTGACTCATAACACTTATTCTCCTTAAAAATAAGAAAAGCATATAATCGTACAAAATCATATGCTTTTATATCGTTAATCTCCAGAGTTTGACTCAATTTGAGCAATCATAACCTCTTTAATGGAAGTAACGACAATTGTTGCAAAGTCTAGTAGACTTAGAATAATTTTAGTTTTGTCAATTTGCATAACAAAATTCTCCTTCTAGGTACCCTTGTACCAAAAACCAGAAGGTTGCAACAACTTAATTTTAGTAGCCTTGGAATGGTTTGTCAAGGCCAATCTTAGATAAACTTAATAATCCAATAACAGCAACTCAGCCAGTTCATCAACACTCATATCAAGTGCTTTAGCTAAATTAACCACATTCTTGAATGGGATATACGCAATGTCTTTATTCCATCTTCGAATGGTTCGATGACTCACACCTACCACTTCGCCTAAGTCTTTCATTTTGAACCCCTTAGCTTCGTATAAGTCTTTCAAGGTCACTGAATTATCGTTCAAACCAATTTCTCCTGTTCTATAATCAATAACAAGGTCCCTTTGTGCATTTGGAATAAAGACATTAAAGCTCTTCTCGAACTTCTTGCCTAGTCGTTCTACATTCTGACCAGTGAAGGCTTTGCCGTTAGTAACAATAGCTTCCATGATAATACCTCTAGGCAGATACTCAAAGGATTGCTCTGCTTCTTCATCATCTGAAGCATCTAGTTTCTTAAAGACAGGTGTCACTCTGTAACAGATGTCTACACCATCTTCCAATGAATCAAGCAATATCTGTTCGAAGAATAACATCCCACAGGCAATATGCTTATGATTGCAAGTTGTAGCTCGATTACACCAATTGGTGATCATAACAAAGTTTTCTCTTTTATAGTAATCGAAATCAGTGCAATACTTAATGAGGGATTCAGCAATCAAGTGTCCTCTGTTAAATTCCCCTCTGTATGAACTTTCGAGAATCTGCTTTCTTCCATAAACTTTATCTGGTTTACTTTTCTTGCCTATATCTCTATAACATTCTTTGGATAATGAAACTTCTATTGCTCCGAGTTCGATATGTTTGTCAGCTTCTAACAAGATTTTATGTTGCCTAATATCTTGATATTCATTAATAGAAAACACTTTGTTTCCATTCAAAATGTAAAAACCACCTTCATGATATCTTGATGATTTCAGCAACTTTTCTAGCTCTTCATAACCGGCTTGAACTTCAAGCAACTCTTTTTCAGTAGGCTTGAGATATTGGGTATAAGTTTCTGAACTTGCCATAACACTTCCCTCCTTTATATTGTTGCTACCTTGATTATACCACTACTATAAAGGTGGTGCATTTACAGTATGGTTAAACTACAAAAAAGTAAAAAATTTTATTGTTAATGTAATGCCCAATAAAATGTACTTTATTCCAACTCATCTCACCCACTCCATACTCACCAAAATGTACAATTGAACACACTACCTAACTACCATAAATCACAACTCAAAATGTACATTATTCACCCCTAAAATAATGTACAAAACAAAAATAAAGTACACTTTTTAAAGAATGTACTTTATGCTTCTAATTCAGTTGCATCAAGGATTTTAGCCTTATCAAGTCAATTGTACATAAATTTTTGGTTTTAAAAATTCTTCTTTATACATCATCATACTTGACTAACATATTAGGTATTTTTGTTTCAAGACTCTTGCGGACTTTTCCTTGTATTGCAGTGTCCATTTGGCTGTTAATACTTGTTATTGTTGCTTTAGTATCTCTTGCAATTGTTTTCGATTTTTGGTCAAAACTTTCTTTTATTTGATTTTTAGCGACCTTTGCCAATTGGCATTGAGCCAGGATACGATTTCTTTCCATCATGCGATACATTTGTTTTAGAGCGTATTGGTATTCCTCATCAGTATAGTACTCATTCATTGGTGCTTGCATAATTTCTCCTTAGTTTTTGATATTCTTCATCTAAGATATTTTTTCTTTGTCGAAATTTTTTATCTATTTTTTCTTTTTCTTCTTCCAGTTTTATTTCATTAGTTCTATAAACTTGGTTAGAATGATATCTCAAATTTTCTATGTCTGTAAAGTACTCTCTAACACAATCAGCTGGTGATGAAAACTTTCTTAATACTAGGTACATTTTATCAGCTTCTTCGTTCATGATCTTTTCTAATCTTGCAGAACGTTCCTCTAATTCTAGTGTCTTTTTCTCTAACTTGTTCTTTTCAAGATAGTATTGTTCTTCGAGGTTAAGAATTTCCCTCTCTTTTTGTCTAACGGCATCCCATTTTACATCTCTGCTTTCCATTGTCTGAACTCCTTAGCAAATTGTGTGTCTGTTGCTACTGTTTTTTCGATGACTTCCTGTAATTGTTTATCCAAATTTTCGAATTCTTGGGCGGAAGCATTCATCTTAGCGACTATTTGATCCGTTTCTGCCTGAAAAGTATCGATAAACTGTGCTTGAGTGATACCTTGGCTAGCAAAAAGGGTTTCAACTTCATAGGGAGTCAAGGCTGTGTAGCTTGTAAAATCGATTTTTGACCAAATTTCTTGTAATTCTTGATTGGCGTTTTTGGCTAAGGCGCTCACTTCATCAGCTCCAGTTCTTGCTGCTGCAGCCATTGATGATGATAGGATAGAACCTTGAGCTGCATCTAAGTATATTTCCTCAGAGCTACTAATGCCACCTGATGACCATTTTGACTTCAAGTCCTTGTAATGAGCCATTCCTCGGAGACTGTTGGCATAAGCTCGATAAACACCACTAATTAAGGGTTTTCCACCTTTACCATCAACAACTTGACCTGTTACAGGATCAAACTCCCAATCATCGATATTGTGGCTAGTTCCGTCCAGCCAGTATATTGTATCAGGCATTTTTAAGAAAGATTTATTAAACCATTCGGGGTGATTGAAATCATTGATAACGACAACATTATCAGACTTTCTACGATAATCAATAAACATAGCTGGATTTTTGTCTATGAATGCTTTTTCCTCATTAGAAAGTGAAAGATAATAAAACCAAGCATTGAAGGTAGTCGTAGGGATGTGGTATTTAGCTCCTACCTTTAGCATATAAGAGCCTTGTGAATAACCCGATAGATGACTAACTTCATATCTGGGATCGTCCATGATTTCTTTTACGAAACGGTCCGCTACAAAATATTGGGGTGACAAAGATGTATCTCTTTCTACCAGAGCTGTAGAAATGTCAATCTTAGTAGGACTCCCTGGATCAGTCCCTGCAGCAATCACAGCTATACTTTTATAATCCGGTTTGCCGTTGACCATAGGAGCTACCGCCAAACCATCAAAACCTGTCCCTGGGTCAGACTTAGTCGCAATGACACGGAATTCTTGTCCGTCAGAGGTGGTTATGGTGTTGGTTTCACCCTTTTTTAACTCGTTATCTGATTTAGCAGTAACAATGTTTGTTCGGTTTTCTTTACGCTGTGCGAACTCAGTATTAACACTGTAAACATTCGGACCTTGATTCAATTCATTAAGTTGTTTGTCTGTATACACGTATTTATTCATCATAGCTCCCCTTCTGAACCATTCGAATATTTAACTTTAACTTTTGACTTAGTAGAACCTCGCTTAGAATTTAAAAAATGTTGAAATTCTTCATCATCCTTATTATATACTCCAATCCTAATTTTATTCGAGTTTATATCAAAAGCTAAAACATGTTCTTTAGATGTTCCATCAAAAAATTTTAGTTTCACATCCGCCCCCCAAGCGTCTGAAGGAATTGAGCTGTACGATGGATTTGTAATCGTTACCTCCTCAATACCTTCATAGGAATTCTTTAAGGCGTTTACCAGACTAACTTCATGTTCTCTATTTCGACGCTCCTCTTGAGACTTCCCTAACATGTTAAACATAAAAACACCTCCTACTGTGATGATTGCGAGTAACAAAACGATTAGCAGCCTTTTATGACTTTTTTTATTGCTGGAATTATTCATTTAAGCTTTTCTCCTTTTTCTTATTATACTATAAGATTAGCCTATATTACACTATAATAAGAAAAAGTTATTTTACATCTGTCAGTCTTAGTAGGACTCTCTGGATCCGTCCCTGCAGCAATCACAGCTATACTTTTATAATCCGGTTTGCCGTTTACAATAGGTGCAACTGCTAGTCCATCAAAACCTGTCCCTGGGTCAGACTTAGTCGCAACGACACGGAATTCTTGTCCGTCGGAGGTGGTTATAGTGTTAGTTTCGTTTTTATTATTTGGATTATCTGTCACAAACTTCTTTTTATTGCGTTCTGAAAATTCTTTATTAATACTATAGACCGCAAAATTTTGGTTTAAATTATTCAATTGATTATCAGTATAATTAAATACCATTATTGCTCTCCTGTTTCACCATTTGAATATCGTACTAATATTGTAGATTCTGTTTTACCAATGTGTTTTTGAAGTATAGACCATTGTTGATCAATTTCTTCATTAGTATTTCCTTTCATAAGACCATCATGGTTTTCTTTATAGGTTAATCTGTGATTAATTCCATAAGTAATAGTTTGACTATCATTGAACTGTACTGAAATATCACAAGACCACGAACCCGGTTTGTCATTATAGTAAGGATCCATAATCTTAATCTCCTTAATCCCTTGGTAGGAATTCTTTAACGCATTAACCAGACTTACTTCATATTCTCTATTTCGACGCTCTTCTTGAGACTTCCCTAACATACTAAACACAAAAACACCTCCTGTTGTGATGGCTACGAGTAACAAAACGATTAGTAGTCTTATATATCTTTTTTTTATTGCTGGAATTATTCATTTAAGCTGTTCTCCTTTTTCTTATTATACTATACGATTAGCCTATATTACACTATAATAAGAAAAAGTTATTTTACATCTTTCAATCATAGTAGAACTCCCAGGATCCGTTTCTGTAGCAATCACAGCTACATTTTTATAATCTGGTTCGCCGTTGACAATAGGTGCGACTGCCAGTCCATCAAAACCTGTTTCAATGTCAGACTTAGTGGCAACAACACGGAATTCTTGACCATCTGAGGTGGTTATAGTGTTGGTTTCTTCGAAATCAGATGAAGAAGGATTCGGATTAGGAGTTTCGGTAACCAAAGGTCTATTATTCCTCTCAGCGTATTCAGCATTGATGTTATATACATTCTTCCCATGGTTTGATTCATTAAGTTGTTTATCAGTATAATTGAATACCATTACTGCTTCCCTCTTTCTTTGTTAGAGTATGTAACCGTAACTGTATTAGTTGTTATTCCTTTTCTTAGGTTAAGAAAATCTCGTTGTCCATAAGTCATACGACCGTTATAATTTTGTTTCTCATCTAAGTTATGTGGAATTCCATAAAAGATTTTTTCCCCATCTTTGAACAAGATATCAATCTTACAAGACCAGTCGCCCGGAGGGGTTGTATATTCTGGATTGGAAATTTTGATTTCTTCTATCCCTTCATAGGAATTCTTTAAGGCATTTACCAAACTAACTTCATATTCTCTATTTCGATGCTCTTCTTGGGATTTCCCTAACATGCTAAATATAAAAACACCTCCTGCTGTGATGATTGCGAATAACAAAACGATTAGTAGCCTTTTATAATTTTTTTTATTGCTGGAATTGTTCATTTAAGCATTTCTCCTTTTCTTCATTCTACTATAATTTAAAGATAAATAACACTAGAATAGAAAAAAATGTATCTAAAACAAGTTCCATCAAAACCTGTTCCTAGGTCAGACTTAGTCGCAATGACACGGAATTCTTGACCATCGGGGGTGACTATAGTGTTGGTTTCATCCGAAAATAACTTATCATCTGTTTTGGATACAACCTTCTTTTCAACTTCCCTTTCAGCATACTCAGAATTTACACTATAAACATTTTTCCCTTGATTTAATTCATTAAGTTGTTTATCAGTATAACTATACACCATTAATATTCTCCTTCTGAACCGTCTGAATAAACAACTTTTGTGAGTTTATTTGTCTTTCCCAAGTGACTATTCAAAAAATCTCGATCCTCTTTTCTATTCTCTCTCTCTAAAGATACATCAGAAATACGTTTATCATTTTTCGAATAATTAATTTTATATTTTATGCTTCTATCATTAAAAAATAGTTCAACTACGCAAGTCCAACTTCCTGGCGGATTTGCGTAGTTTGCATTAGAAAATCTAATTTCTTCAATACCCTCATAACTATCTTTTAAAGTTTCAACCAGACTCACTTCATACTCTCTATTTCGACGCTCTTCTTGAGATTTCCCTAACATGCTAAACATAAAAACACCACCTGCTGTGATGATTGCGAGTGACACAACGATTAGTAGCCTTTTATGACTT
>ERZ773024.501-NODE-501-length-14467-cov-3.224049_pt1 | contig 14467 bp, 11 predicted proteins | sample MGYA00511667_ERZ773024 | MGnify/ENA primary metagenome ERZ773024 (study PRJEB29015, sample SAMEA2738117) | human oral metagenome | biome: human oral; feature: human-associated habitat; material: saliva | place: China | collected 2258 ... | reverse complement strand
AGATTATGATCGAAACTCAGATATTACTAAAAACTTCTATGCTATGGTACAAAATAAATTTCATTATGCTATTACCGGAAAGACAGCGGCGGAAATCGTCTTTAACGCAGCAGACCATACTGCCGAACACATGGGACTGAAAACGTGGAAGCACGCGCCCGATGACAGAATACTGAAAAGCGACGTAAGCATTGCAAAAAACTATTTAGAAGAAAAGCAGATAAAAAAATTAGAGCGCGCCGTTTCCGGCTTCTTTGACTATATCGAAGATATATTAGAGGATGAACAGTCGTTTACAATGAAAACATTTGCCGAAAGCGTTGACGCATTCCTTTCATTTAGGAGATATGAAATACTCCGCGATAAAGGCAATGTATCGGCTCATGCTGCAAAGGAAAAAGCGGAGTCGGAATATGATATTTTCAATAAAACGCAGAAAATAGATTCGGATTTTGATAAACAAGTGCGTAAAATGCTCAAACACAAGCTATAGCTCCCAGTCTTTTCAAAAGCGGCATGATGCGCTAATGTATCGCTCGACAACATAATTCATACTTGAAAGGCGGTTTTTGCTGCGGGCAAAGCCGGTTATTCTCGGCTCTTCTTTTGCGAAGTGCGGGATAACCGGCTTTTTTTATTTTTCAAGTGCGGTTATTCAGTCAAAAACTTAAAACGAGGTGAGGAACATGAAGCAGTACGTTGAGCGTATGCACGCGGAAAAGGAAGATTTGGAACGTAAAATTAAAAAGGCAAAAGCGGTTATCGAGATTGTGCCGTTCGGCATGGATAAAAAGCAAATCTTACTTCTTGCCGAGCAAGTGAAGGCGATGGAACAGTATTTAAGCGTCTTAAACGAGCGCATTGAATACGAAAACGCAAAGGACAAGTAGGAACAGCGATGCCGGTCAATATTACGCTCTGCAAAAAACATTCGGCGCAAAAACGCACCCCGTTTATCAATGCAACGCCCTATGATTCCCGCTTCGGTTTTTGGGGCGTGGTAACGGAAGTTCATAGCGAGGATTGTACCGTCCACGTGTGCATGGAAAATGGGATAGAACTTTCAGGCGTTCGCGTTGCCTCTCTCCAATGGGTTACGGCGGTAAAAGACAAGCCCTTAACCGGCGAGCGCAAACTGCCGCCTGTCAATACCTACGTTTTCTGTCTTATGCCGACCGGCGAATATTCGAGCGCGTTTGTGTTGTGTTCCGGTTTTGCGCGGCATGAAGCGATACACGGCGACTTTAAGAAAAAGGACAAAAACGATAAAGCCGAGCGGCTCGACAATTCCGGCTGGAAGTTTGAAAGCAATTACCAAACCGGCTCAAAGCGCATTCAGAACAAGGCGGAAGAGCCGACGATAACGCTTGAAGTCGATCAGGAAGATGAGGGCGACGAAAAGGTCAACGTAACCATTCACGGCACAAAGATAACGGTTACGAAAGACGACGGCATAACGATTGAAACGGACAAGAAGTTTACGATAAGCGACGAGGGCGGCTTTGCGTATTCGACAAAAGAGGATTTTACGCTGCAAGCGGACGGCGGCGTATCAATACAATCGGGCAAGGATGCAGCGGTAACGACCGACGGCGCACTGAACATGAGCGCGCAAAAAGACGCGGAACTCAAAGCGGGCGGCAACGTCTCTATTAAATCCGAAAAGACAGGAACGGTAGAAGTCGGAAACAGCATCGCGACGCTCGGCGCAATGGTTACGGACTTATTGGGCTATCTTGCGGGCCTAAAGACGGTTGGAAGCCCTGCTAGTCATACCGCCTCCCCCGACTTTATCGCGCAGATTCAGGCCCTAAAAGCAAAATGGGGGCAGGTTTTCAAATGAGCTTAAACCAAAGCGCATTGAAACAGTCTTTACTGTCCGCATTCCAGAGCATGAAAGACGGCGACGATACGGTATTCGCGCAGAAAGTGAGCGGAGCGGTAGCCGATTACGCGGCGATGGGAACGATTATAACCGCCGATGTCGGCGCGGTGAGCGTAGGCGCGTTTACCGGAGCGGGAAACGGCGCAATCACCGTGCAAGCGTCGGTGTGCTTTGCGATTGTCCTTGCTGCGTGTAAGACGATGAGTAATTTACCCGCCGGAGGAAACGCCGTCCTTGCCGCGCAGCTTGCATCGGGCATTGACGCGATGATGAGCGCAGGCAGCGTTATAACGACCGTTACGGGGGCAGCCGTTACGCCTGTCGGCGCGAGCGTACCGCTTGCCGGAAGCGCAAAAGGCTCGTTTACCGGCGTTTCCGCAACGCTTATCGGCGCGTTTACAGCGGCATTCAGCGCGATGGAGAGCATGACGGAAAATGGGGATGATTTTTTAGCGGAACAGATTGCGGCGGCGGTAACGTCGTACCTGTCCGCAGGCATAATTTCTACGCAGGGCCTAGCTCCAATAGCGGGCAGCGTTGGAACAGGCGCAATGATGTAGGGAATGGGGGCGGTATGGGTTCAATTAGTATGCTGCAATGGAAAAAAGCCTATATGCTAGAGTTCATTGAAGGGAAGGTCGCAAAAGACGTATTTACGTTTTCGGTTCCGCCTGAAAGCGAGGATTTTCAATTTCCGGCGCGTATTACGGAAACCAAAACATTCGGCGGCTCCGTGTTCGACGATTACGGAAACGACACATATAAAATCACCTTGAGCGGCTCGACCGTCAACGAAGATAAAAAACTCATTTACAAAGGCTTCGGAAAGCCTCCGAGCTTCCTTACCGGTACGCAGGAACTATTCGAGCTGCAAAAAATCATCAAAAACTGGAACGATGGAAAAGCTGCGGCAGGCGTATTCCGTTCAAGTTTTGACCCCATCGGCGCACAAAAAAAAGTGTATTTATACGACTTGTCGAAGATGAGCGCGTTGCAGATTGCGGCGGGAAAGGCGAGCCGTAACTACTGGCGCGTGTTTATCAAAGAATTGAAGATCAAGCGCGACAAGTCAAAACCGTTTACGTTCAACTACACGCTTGAAATGCTCGGCGTAGAAGATGAGCCGCTTGAAAGGGGCGGCAAACTCGGCGCATTCGGGGATGCCGTCGGAAAAATCCAAAACGTCATGGATAAAATAAAAGTCATTCAGGACTGGACGGAAGGCAGCATTGAAGCGTTTAACCAGATTGCAAGCGCGGCGCAAACCGTAACGAAAACCTACCGCGCCATGCACGAACAAAACCAAGCCGGCGCACTGTCCGCCGGAAGCATTACGCTCATGAGCGCAGGACACGCGGACGCAGTAAGCCGCATTATCGGCGGCGAGCATAATTCCTTTTACAATGCTTCAAAGGGGCTTTTAGAGTCCGTTTCCAAATGGAAAAACTTTAAGCGCATTACCAAAGATTTTAAGACGCAGAACACCGACAAGTTTAAGGCGTATTTTAATACGGCAGGCGGCACGGTCATCGGCGCACAGGAAGTGAAATTCGGGTCTCGATTGCGAAAGCCCGACACGCCGCGCAAAGCCGATTATTCATTTTCCGGCTGGTTTCTCGATTCAAAATTGACGGAAAGCTACGATTTTTCAAAGCCGGTTACGCAGGCGTTAACGCTTTATGCCGGCTGGAAACTTGAAAAAGCGACGATAACCTTCCAAAGCCGAAACGGTACGCCGGTCGCTCCCTTAAAAGTTCCCGTCGGAGAGGTCGCCTTTCCGCCGCCTGCGCCTGAAAAGAATCGTTTTGCGTTCCATCACTGGAACAGCGATTTTGACTGTCTGCATGAGTTTGATTTTTCTACCCCGATTGAGCGCAACATAACGCTCTACGCCTCATGGATTCCGGCGTATGCAGTTGTCTTTGATGCAAGCGGGGGCAGCGCGGTAAAAACGCAGATGGTCGCAAAAAAAGGACGCGCCGTTTACCCGAAAACGCCGGTAAAAGAGCATTACGTTTTTACCGAATGGCGCAAAGAAGGCGAGGACAAACCGTTTGATTTTTCCGGCCCGATTACCGAAGATACCACGCTTTATGCCGTTTACGCGCAGGTGAGCAACAAAGTTACGTTTAATGCGATGGGCGGCTCTGCGGTTGCAAGCCAGACGGTAAAAATCGGCGGTAAAGCGCAGCAGCCCCAAAAGCCCGTGCGCAAAGGATTCGGCTTTGTGCGCTGGTGCAGCGATGCGGCGTGCCTCCATCCGTTCGACTTTACAAAACCTGTCAATTCTCCGCTTACGCTCTATGCCGAATGGACGCGCTCTGTGTACACGGTCTCGTTTGAAGCCGGCGGCGGAAGCGCGATTGAAGCGCAGCGCGTCATTCACAATGCTCTTGCCGTCTTTCCTGCAATTCCGAAAAAGGCGGGCAAAGTCTTTACGATGTGGATAAAAAAGAAAGCCGGCGGCGCAAAAGAAGAGTTTGATTTTGCAACGCCAATTACCGAAGACGTAACGCTTTACGCCGAATACTTTGGAGGCGATTAAATGATAACGGAAAACGATACAAGCGACCTTTTGATCGATGCGGCAAGCGAACTTGAAGACGCCGCTTGTCTTGTCGCTGCTCTTGCAAAGGAAAAACAGACGAACGCGGAAGCGATTATCTATGTTGACGCGGATGGAAACGACGCTTCGATTACCTCATACGGCTACAGCCTCCATACGTGGCGCAGCACGGACACCTTTGATTGTCTTGCGGCGGAACTGTTAGGCAATCCCGACTACGGGACTGTTCTTGCGTATTTTAACGCGGTTGCGGACGAAAGTTCCTTAAAAGCCGGAAGCAAAATTAAAATCCCCTTGTTAAGCGAGGCGCAGAACACGGAAAACCGCATTTACGCAAGTCCTGAAAAACACGACGGCTACGGCATTGATATTGCCCTTGACGATGATGGAGATTTTGCCGTGCAGGGCGGGGATTTTAAGCTCGCGCATGGGCGTAAAAACCTCTCGCAAGCGTTGGCGCTGCGCCTTACGCAAGCAAGTAAAAAGCGCATTCGCCTTACCGCTTACGGCATTCGCTCTGCAATCGGGGAGCCGATGGCGTTGGAAAGTTATTTGACGGCAAGCATAGAGCAGACGGTCAAAGCAGACCCGCGCGTCTCTTCCGTTGAAGCGATAAAGGTAGCCGGAGACGGCGACATATTACGGATTTCAGTCATTTACACGGACATAAACGGCAACGAAGGAACGTATGAAGGGGGCATATAACGATGGCAAAGATACGGCGATACGATGAAATTATGCAGACGGCAATCGCGAACATGGCGGCAAAGCAGGATAAGATAACCGACTTTAACGAAGGCTCGGTTATTCACACGATACTTGATACGGTAAGCCGCCTTGCCGAACGCGCTTATGTTGCAATACGGCAAGGCTACAATGAAGTGTTAAACCTCTTGCCCTATTCTCCGTTTAAATTCCAGAAAAAAAGCGGAATATGCGCAAGCGGCAGCGTTGTTTTCCAGCGCGAGGCGGCATTAGCAAAAATGACGCGCATTCCCAAAGGAACGAAAGTGTCGCAGGGCGGCGTACTCGTGTTTACAACGATTGAAGACGGCGTAATTTTCTCCGGCGCAACAGAATCGAATGCGGTCAAAGTATCGGCAATGAAGGAAGGCAGCGCGGGAAACATTAAAGCCGGTAGTATCGACACAATTGAATCTCCCTTACCGGCGGACGTTGCGTCGGTTACAAACCGCGCGGAGTTTTCAGGCGGCGCGGATGCGGAAACGCAGGCGCAATTTGAACAACGATTTAAGATTTACATTAACGGACTGTCCGGCACCAATTCCTACGCTATTCGGAGCGCAGCGTTAGGCGTAAACGCCGTCCGCAGCGTTTCAATTCAAAACCACAAGCCGCCGTATGAGGACATTTTCAACATGAGCATCTACGTTGACGACGGATCGGGCGGGGCAAAAGATGAAACGCTTGAAGAAGTGAAGCGCGTAGTCGAAGGCGACGGGACAGCCGCCTATCCGGGACACCTTGCGCCCGGCGTCAATATCCGCGTTTTGGCTCCGAGTACGGTTCCGGTCAATCTTTCGATAACGGCGTATGCTGAAGGCGGAGAGACGGCGGCCGCAAAAGAGGCGGTAGAAAAAGCGGTAACAAAGCACGTCAATTCGCTGACGCTCGGAAAGCCGGTTATCCTTTCTGAGATTGTCGCGGCGGTTATGGCATTGCATGAAGTCAAAGACGTGTCTATCGCCAGTCCTGTAACGAATATAGAGCCGAATATCGGACAGATTGCGCGTGTCGGCTCGCTTAATGTGCGCATTCAGGAGGCGTAAAATGGCGGCGGTGAACTCGGTTGGAGACTTTATCAAAAGCGTGTTCCCTTCAATCGTCAATAAAAATGGGAAGGTTTTTAAGGCCCTGCTTACCGACGGAGAAGGCGGCGGCGCGATTGAAACGGTATTCCGCGACTTAGAACAGACGCGGCGGGCATGGGCAAAGGACGGAAGCGTTTACAGTCAAGACGGCGAAACGCTTGAAAAGACATTTAATCTTATTTCCGTACTTGAACTGCTGCCGGAAGAATCCGAAAGGTCATGGAAGCGTAAAAATAAAGTCTTATTTTATCGCGGCGGGCGGACGGTTTGGGGGACGACGCATGACATTTTAGGGATTTTCAAGGAACTGTTTGACACGCCGTACGTCTTTCTTTTGAACAACACGGAGCCGCTGTCTGAAAGTCTGTTACCGGACGGCAACTTTGAAGCGAAAGACAAATGGAGCTTAAAAGATTGCGTCTATGACAAAGAAGCTCGGCTTGCCGAAAGCAGAGGCGTTTTGTTTGAGGCGGGCAAAAACGGCGAATGCAGTCAAAGCGTAACGCTTGAAAAAAAGGGCGAGTACTTTCTGCATTTTTTCCTGCGCGGAGATTTGAGCCTTGAAATAAAAGACGGGAGAAGGCGGTATTGGCACGCAAATGATGAAGACATCGGCGAATGGAAAAGCGAAGCGCGTACTTATGCGTTTTCATCTTCCAACCAATGGAGCAACAAGGACATATTTTTTAAGACCTTCAACGACAATGAGCGCGTAACCATTACATTCAGCAGGGCCGGAAGCGCACAAGCCTTTTTAGATTTAGTCAGCCTAAACCGCAAATCAAAATCGAGTACGTTCAGCATTATTGCCGTCTTTGAAGGCGCATATTCCTACGACACAGCAAGCTGGGCGCCAGGGGCGCAAGATACGGCGCAGGGCGTTGTAACAAAAAGCGGGGCGGTCAAAAAAGTTGACTATGAAAAACTCTCTTACCTCGACAAAGACTTTATTTTCGGCTCAAACCGGCAGGACGCGGACGAAGTTTTTAATCGGATTTTAGATATAGTCAAACCTGCGGGCGTTTTTGTGAATCTTGAAATATTGTCGAGAGAAATTGAATCGTAGAGGGGGGGCGGAAGATGGGACAGGGATTAGGAAAGAATACGCCGGTTGTTTTGAGTTTGGGAAAAGGCAACTACGAAGCGTTGATTGCGCGGCATGGGCAATGGGTGCGCTGGCGCGTTGCGGCAAAATGCCCGTGCGTCAAAGCCGGTACGCAGCAGCCGGACATTCACTGTAAAAAGTGCGGCGGGCTTGGCGTTACGTTCAGCTGTCAAAAGACTGCGGAAGCGTCGGAAACGGTGATGATACGAGATGAAAGCGGCATTATCGAACTCGACGGAGCCTACGCGGATTTTCCGCTGGTCAAATGCTATGACAGTGCGGGGAGAACGTATAACAACGCCGTCAAAACAGGGAATTTCATTACGCTTAATGAAGCAATACCGCCTGAAAAAGGCGCGTATCTTACGGCGGTGATGACCGAAAACCTTGTAAAAACGCTCGAAGAGACGGAAGCGGCAAGTATTGGCGGCGGATTTTACCGCGTACAGGGCCTGCGTTCGTCCAAAACGAGCATAGAGGGACTTTCTCACACCGTCCCCGCCGACATCGAGAAAATCGGCATGATCACGGATGAGGAAGGCAACATTTTCAGCGCAAAAATGCTCCGGCAGGACTGTTTTTTAGTCGAGCCGATAGAAAAAGAAGCGGTCAATCCGCATTCGGGGGCAACGGAAAGGCGCATTATCGCGCCGCCTGCAACATTGACGGTAAAAGACCTTTCCTACATTCCGCCGTTTACGTTCGTGCTGTTGAATCAAAACCTTTCTAAAAGCGATGCCGCCGTCATGCAGGAATTAAACGGGGACGCGATTTTAATTTTCCCCTACGCCTACGACGTGGCGGCGGACGATGTTATCACCGTTTTAAGCGGGACGTACACGCAAAAAAGCGTCATTGCCAAAAAGGACGCGGAATACGACGTTATTCCCGCCTACTTTGTCGATTGCGTCGTTTCCTGCATCGGCCGAGAGCGGGAATATGAAGCGGGCGCGGACTTTATCCTTGCCGGAACAAATTATCTTAAATGGCTTTGCGCCGACTGTCCCGAAGACGGAGAGCCGTACGCGCTTGCCTACAAAGTTTTTCCGACGTACAGGGCGGTCAAGTCCATTCCGCAGCTCCGCACGAGCGAAAATCAACGAATGCCCAAAAAAGCGGTCGTCAAACTGTACGACACCTACGGAGAAGCGCGTAGGGTGAATGAACAAAGTTAAGGGAAGGTGAAAGACATGAGGACTATTTTTCGGCAAAGCGCGTATAAAACGATGGAACAATCGCAAAGCAATGGAGGCAAGAACATGAAAGATAAGAAGTTTGCGTATTTTCAGCAAAAGATACTGGAGCATTTAGAGCGGCTTGAAGCAAAGGAACTTCGGAGCATTAAAAAGTCGCTGCGAGAAGCGGAGACGCTTGTAAAAGCGGGGCTGCCGATTGGGACAATCCGCACATGGAAGGGCAAGAAGTTTATCAAAATCGCGCCGAATAAGTGGAAACCAAAGTATGACGGCGAATCTCGCGGGGCAAAAATGGCAATCGCCGCGCTCAAAAAAAAGGCTGCCAACTGCACGGACTCAAAACAGCTCATGCAGCTTGTTTTAGAAAACCGTTCGCGTTTCAGCGACGAAAGCGGCCGCCCGCTGCCGTTTGTGCAGGAATTAAGCGACTATGTTTCCGAGTTAAACAATAAAATTGAGCGCGGAAAGGAAATGGGACAGCAGATTGATAAAATCTATGCCAGACAACTGAAACGGATAAAAGCATTGCGCAAAAAAGGCTATACCGACGAGCAGATAGACAATGACCACGTTATAAAACAGACGAAACAGGCTATGCGGGATTTAGACAAGCCAAAGAATCAAAGTAAAAGAAAAGTCCGCATAACATTCAATAAAAAGAAATTGGGCGCAAAACCCGCCGCAACGAAAGAACGGGCAGCGGAAGCGCAAATCACGCCGGAAGAAATTGATAAAAATGCAGCGGCGAAAAAAGACGAAAATGAGGCTCGCCAAAACCGCAGCGAGGCTATGAGGGGCAACCAGAATGCAAAGAAAGACGGTATACTAAACGAGGAGGTAACCGATGGCGGAAAAGAAAATAACGATAACGCTAAGCGAGCTGGAATTTCCGATGGTACTCAAAGCCTACGGGCTGGAAGGGGCGAAGGAACAGGCGGTGCGGATGCTTCTGGCGGAAAAGTCGGAGATAACGGAGCGCAATCTGTATTCAGTCCTGATAAATCTGGAGCAGGATTTACAGATGCAAACGGCGATGTTAACAGAGGACGAGGAAGACTAGGCAAGGTTCAGGCGCAAAAAATCCGTGCGCAGTGCCGCGAAATCCTCAAAAAACCGGATGATAAAATCACGGAAGCCGATAAACAGATTTTAGCGCAGTACGTGGGAGCCGGCGGTACTGGAGAAGACGGAGCGAGCAACAGCGGGGTATTGTACGAGTTTTATACGCCGCGCTCCGTCGTTTCCAAAGTCTGGCAGCTGGTGGATAAATACAATCCGCGACAGGATAAAAGCGTGATCGAGCCGTCAAGCGGGATTGGGCGGTTTGCCGAAGGAAGAAGCGAAAAGTTCACGATGTTTGAACTCGAAGAGGATTCGGCACGTATCGCGCATATACTCCATCCTGATGCTGAAATTGTACAGGGTGCGTTTCAAGAACATTTTATGAAGCAGAAAAAAGGACGCTTCACGAAGGATTTTAAGAAGTTCGATGTCGCAGTCGGAAACCCGCCTTACGGCGCGTATACGGGCAAATACAAGGGCTTAGGCGAGGGAAAGGACTTTAAGCGGTACGATTCGTATTTTATGGCGCGTACGCTCGATACGCTTGTAGACGGCGGCATTATGGCGATGGTCGTTCCGAGCGGATTTTTGGACGGGAAAAGCTCATACGGCAAAGATTTAGAAAAAATCGCCGGTAAAGCAAAGTTGCTTGAAGCATGGCGGCTTCCGAACGGCACATTCGATTCAACGGACGTAGGAACGGATATTGTCGTATTTCAGAAGGGGGACGGGGGCAGCGTCGAGGATCTGAAAAACTACTTCAAGAATAATCCCGAACATATTGCAGGCGTCGTATCAACGCGGACGGGGCGTTTCGGAAAAGCAGAAACCTACGTCAAACCCAAAGAGGGCGAGAGTTTTGAAAGCGCAATCGCCAATATAGACGTTGGTAAGACTGAAACGGAGAATGCAGTAAAGGCAGCGGCGGAAGCAGTCGGCGTAAAATCCGAAACAAAAGAAGCGTCCCCCGTAACGGCAAAAACGGTGTTCGGCGACACGGTAAAGACCAAAAGCGGGACGGGCATAGTGCGCGGCTACGTGAAAAAAGACGGGAAGACTGCGGGCGTTGTCGTAAACGTGAACGGTAAGCGCGAAGAGGTTTTATTCTCCGACGAACAGGCGCAAGCTCGCAGCCGCAGCGAGGCAATGAAAGGCAATCAAAACGCCAAAGGCGAGCATGACTACCCGCAAAATCCTGCGGCGCATATCATCGACGTTGAAGAGTTCAATAAAAAGTATGGCAAGAAGGTAGACGCTCAGGATATGCCAATCTGGAAGGCTACGGATAAGTTTGGCAACGTCGATATGACAAAACTTTCCGCCGAACAGCAAAAATACGTCGAAAAATCCCCGCACTTTGTCAAAGACGGCGGCGTGTATGTGAACGCCGTAAACTATGCAAGCGGCAATATCCGCCAAAAGCTCCGCTTACTCGATGTAAACGATGCGCAATACGAGCTAAAAAAATCCTTGCTTGAATCGGTCTGCCCGAAAGAAAAGAAAATCGGGGAGTTTACGCTCTCTCCCATCACCGATTGGGCGCGAGAGTACGTGATGCAGGACGGCGGCAACCTCATTGACGGCTTTTTTGCATGGGCGTACAACGGCTACGGCTATTTTTCCGCAGGATCGTCTCCGATTAGCGCAGAGGAAATACCGGCGGAAATTAGTTTTTCCGATATTGAAGCATTCATCGAAAAGAAACCGCTTAAACTGGCAAGAAACGAAGCGGACGCAGACGACCCGAAACTCAAAGCCCGCTACAAAGAGCGTAAAAAGCAGCTGCGGCGCGATACGGCAATTACACTGTTCAACCGCTACCTTGCAGAGGGCTTGAGCCTTGACGAGCGCGCGGGCGTTATTAAAGAAGTGGCGAAGACACAATGGATTCGCGCCCGCTACGAGATTTTGCCTGACGGCAAAACTCGCGGAAAATGGAACGCGGGGTACGATAAACGCAAAATGCCATTACTCAAGTACCGCAACGAGTTTTGTCTGCAAAACTCGGGCGGACTGCAAAGTTCATAGACGGTGTAAAAGCCAATAACAGCAGTCCGCAAGAGCATTTTCCCTAAAATAAAAGTGAACGAACTCGGCAATTTGTCAAAAAATTACTGGAAAGAGGGAATGCAGATTGAAGACGGCTCCATTTCCGTCTGCACGTATGAAGGCTTAGAAAATATCGGCTTTAATGCAAGCGAAGAAATGGAAATACAAGAAGATACGGAGTTCGGCGCGTTGGAACGGCTTGACGACGGCAACAAATCAAAGCGGGACAAAGCGAATGCGTCGGAGAAGGCGGCTGAACTTGTTGGAAGCATGGCAAAAACGCGCGATGAGGGCGTACAATTTAGCGAGCTGGGCTTTGACCATATCACCGTAGATGAGGTACACAACTTTAGAAATCTCTTTAAGATGCCGCGTCATATCGGCAAAGGCGGTGAAAATAAAGAAGGCGAAGCGAATGAATTTCAGGGCTTAGGAAGCGTCGGAAAACCGTCTGATCGTGCAAAAAAGCTTTTTGCAATCACGCAGCTTATTCAGCGGCACAATGACAGGCGGAACACGTTTTTATTAAGCGCAACGCCGTTTCAAAACTCTCCGACGGAGATTTACTCCATTCTCTCATACATGGCGCGAGATAAGCTCAAAGAGATGGGCTATTATTCTCTTGAACAGTTTGTGTCGAACTTCTGCAAAGTGCAGCGCGAATACACCGTCAAGGCGAACCGCATAACTGAAGCTCCGGTTGTCAAAGGTTTTCAAAACCTGTCCGAACTGCAAAATCTTTTGACTTCTTACATGGATAAAGTGGACGGAGAAGAAGCGGGCGTAAAGCGGCCTGAACGGCGTATGCACACGCCGGAATTAGAACTTTCGGACTTGCAAAAAGCGATTATGGACGACTGTTCCGCGTACATTGAAAAGCAAGAAGGGCTGCCCAAAAAGGAGCGGGACGACGGCTATATGTTCCGCGCCATGAACGCGATGAGAAACTGCGCGTTAAGTCCTGCATTAGTGGATGACGCTTTTATTCCTACAGGATATAAAAAGCCGCCTTTGACGGAAGTGGTTGAAAGTTCTCCAAAATTAAAGTTTGTCTGCGATTCGATTATCGCGCAGTACAAGCGGAATGCGCAAAACGGACAGATTAAACTAGTTCGGAAACTTCCGTTTCTGAACTAGTTACCTTGAAATGCGATGTTTTAAATCGTGCTATTTGCATGATTTAAAACTCGTCAACCTGTTCGACAACGCAGTTATCGAACAGGTCGATAATGTATATGCCGCTCGGCGTGGAACAATTCCCGCAAGTACGAGAGTACCTCGTAAAGCGCGGCGTACCCAAAGACGCGGTTGCCCTCATTGCAGGGCCTACAACGAGCGACAAGCAGATGGAAGCGCGGGACGAAACGTTTAAAGAGTTCAATGACCCCGCCGGAAAGTGCAAGATCATCATCGGTTCAAGCACGATTAAAGAGGGCTGCAACCTGCAGGGCAATACCACAAGCATTTACTGTACGCAGCTTGAATGGAACCCGACGGACGTACAGCAGCTTTGGGGGCGCGGCTGGCGGCAAGGCAACAAACAGGGCGTTGTACACTGCATAACGCCGCTTATGCACGATTCGCTTGACCCGATGATTTTTCAAAAGCATGGGGAAAAACTATCTCGACAAGGCGATATTTACAGCTTTAAGGGCGACAGGCTTAACGTGGAAGAAGTCAATCCCGAAGAACTCAAATTCTCCCTCATAAAAGACCCCAAAAAAAGGGCGGATTTACAGGCTATGGAGTTCACCGAAGAAAACAAAAGCAATCACAAGATGTACGGGCAGTTGATTGATGTGCTGCATAAACAGATTGAAGTTGCCTTTAAGAGCGATGAGGATATAGCGCAAGAGGCGCACAAAGGAATAACGCTTTACGACGGAATTGAAGGGGAGAAGCGGAGCATTGAAGAAAAGAAAGAGCTGAAAGCCAAACTTAAAGAGTTAAGCGCGAAACTCAAAAAGACCTACAAGGGCAAAGAAGACAGTTTTAACGGCGAAGATGTCATTGACGAATACAATGCAGCGGGCGGCTGGCGGGCAAGCCGCTATTACCATTTTGAAGCATTCTTGCAGGAGATTGACATAGAGATTGCAAGTGCGGATAGCGATATGGCTCTTTCAAAAAGCAAAATCGCCGCCTACAACAAGAACTTGAAAAAGCTGCGGGAACAGCGGGAATCGTGCCGCGCATATCTTTTGTCAAAGGGGCTGCGCACAACAGAGGACTGCGAGGCAAAGATACAGGACTATGTAAAACTTATGGACGATTGCCGCGACAATATCGCCAAAGCAAAGACCATGCGCGAACAGTTTTACCAAAAAGCCCTTGAAGACGATAGGGAGCGCGAAAAAGAAATACCGAGCGTCGAGGATATGGTCAAAATGAATGTCGAAAGCATTATGACAGACCTTCGCCCAATGGAGACGGAAACGTCTGCGGCAAGCGCAAACGCTGTTAAAAAATCATGGTGCTATTTTGACGGGCGCGGGCGATTGCATTTTAGAAAAACCGCGCGTGTCGGCTGACGGAATTGCAGGAAAGGACAAGCGGAAGGCAACGGCGGATAATAGAATGCCGCCTGTCATTCCGCCGCCTTCTAAAATGCCGCTAAAGGCTCATAGCGGGCTTTTGAGAGGCATTCGAGGCGTCGGCGATGATAGTTCATCATCTTGCGAGAACGCAGGCAATGAACGGCTTTGCTCAGGATAGACAGCCGCTTTACATGGTGCAGACAATACAAGAAAACAGCGGCGTTTATATTCTCTC
>ERZ773024.499-NODE-499-length-14493-cov-5.836681_pt1 | contig 14493 bp, 10 predicted proteins | sample MGYA00511667_ERZ773024 | MGnify/ENA primary metagenome ERZ773024 (study PRJEB29015, sample SAMEA2738117) | human oral metagenome | biome: human oral; feature: human-associated habitat; material: saliva | place: China | collected 2258 ... | reverse complement strand
CGCCCTCCGCATCCGCTACGGAGGAACCGCCGAACTTTTGGACGATCAGGCTCATTGATATCTCCAGGTCAGTTACTTGTGTGCCGCCGGCAGATGCCGGCTCCTCATTTATAGTAGACGGCGTTCAGCGCAAGCGGCGAACTGTGCACCCGTATGTATTGCCCCGTGAAATATTACGTAGTATTACACGGCGGTGACGCGGGGCGCGGAGGCCGGCGCAGCAAGCCTTTGGAGGCGAGTTTTTAGGTCCACGGGTTCACGTACGTGACACCCGGCAGCGGTGGAACATCCGGCTTCGGGGTGCGCAACGGGGCGTTCTGAATCGAGCGGATCTTCTCCTCATAGTCGGGGGTGCGGAACACCTCCGGCGCCTCTTCTTCCTGCTCGGTTGCGGGTGCCTCAGTGGGTTCGGAAGCGGGTTCGGAGGCGGCGCTCGCCGGAGCGCTCTCAAGGGAGTCATCACCCAAGTCAGGGGCGGATTCTGCGACGGTTTCAGCATCGGCAGAATCGTCGGGTGAGCCCTCAGCGCCAGATTCCTTGTCGCCTGATTTCTCAGCCTCCTGCAGAACCCGCTCGATCAGCTGCTCATCCACCGTGCCCTGCACACCCTCAGCTGCGGGCGCCTCCGTGCGGGAACCGGCAGAATCCTCAGAATCCAGGTCATCAAACATGCTCGAATTCCAGCGGCGACGACTCTGCTTCGCCTCCTGAGCCTGAACCTGAGCCGCCTGCTCACGCTCCTGCTCCTCCTCGCGGTTCACGCGCTCAAAATCCTCGGCGGCAGTATGCGCCGCCGCGGTGCCCTCGCTAATGACGCGGCGACCCTCCAACGCACGGCCCAGGGTAATCTCGTCCGCGTACTCTAGATCGCCACCGACCGGAAGACCCGACGCCAGGCGCGACAGGCGCACACCCAGCGGCACGAGCATACGCGAGAGGTAGGTTGCGGTCGCCTCACCCTCAAGGTTCGGGTCCATCGCCAGAATAATCTCCTGGATACGCTCATCCGCCAGGCGGGACACCAGCTCACGAATACGCAGCTGCTCCGGACCCACACCCGCCAGTGGGTTAATAGCGCCGCCGAGCACATGGTAGCGGCCGGTAAAGGAGCGGGTGCGTTCAATCGCCACCACGTCCTTCGACTCCTCGACCACGCACAGCACGGACGGGTCGCGGCGCTCATCACGACAGATTGTGCATAGCTTCGTCTCGGAGACGTTACCGCACTCCTCACAGAAGCTCACGCTGGTCTTCACCGTGGAAATGGCGTTGGCTAGGCGCGTCATATCGGCAGCATCCGCATTCAGAATGTGAAAAGCGATGCGCTGAGCCGACTTGGGGCCCACACCCGGCAGGCGGCCGAGCTCGTCAATGAGGTTTTGAACTGCTCCCTCGTACATGGCTTCTCCTTCAGATGCGGTGTGCTGTGCTGGTGCGTTGGTGCGCTGTTCTTGGGCGACGTTATGAGTATGCACCCAACCCCTGACAGTTTAGGGGCGTTTCGCGTAGCGAGTATGCGGCTGGAATGAGTGCGCCCGCCATCGGTGCGATGGCGGGCGCGGCACCTACAACCCCGGGTTAGGGCTGGTGCAGGGGGCGTTCGTCAATGACGGTGCCACCAATAATTTTTTCGATAGCGCGCAGACCGATGAAGGTGCTGTTTTCGACCTTCTCATCATCCTCAGAGACGTAGTCCTCATCGGACGCGGCACGTGCCGGGTGAGCCGGTGCCGCCGGCGCGCTAGGAATCGGTGTGGCAGGTGCGTTAGAAGTCTGCGCTGCGGGCTTCTCATCGCTTGCCGGAGCAGTATCAGCCGCAGCCGTCTGCGGTGCCTCTGCCAACGGACCAGCCGGCGCAATCGGAGCGGCGAGCGGACCAGCAGGCTCAACCGGAGTAGCAAGTGGGCCTGCCGGTGCTACAGGCTGAGCAGGCATTGCGGGCGCGGTGGGTGCCTCAACCGGTTCAGCGTAGGCAGGCTCATCCTCAAAAGGGGGCTCCTCCTCATACGGAGGTTCCTCTGCGTGAGGAGGCTCCTGTGCATGCTGGGGTTCCGGGGCGCTCTCCTGCTGCGGAACTCCGCTACCGGATGCGGCAAAGGAATCACGCTCACCAAAACCACCCGCCGGAGCAACCGGAACCTGCTGAGCTGCCGGAACTTGTTGACCAGCCGGAACCTGCTGGGCTGCCGGGGGCTCAGGCGCCAGCGGACCAGCCGGTGCCTGCAGAGCAACCGGGGCAGCCTGATGAGGTGCCTCCTCGGGAGCGCTCTGCGGAATCGGGGCAACCTCCCACGCACCCAGGGGCGCATCCACGCTCGTGGACTCGGGGGTGTTTGCGCCGGTCAGCGGCTGACCGTGGCGACGCCACGCATCCTCACCGCCGCGCGGACCATCAGCCAGAGGCGCCGGCTGAGCCGCCTGCGGGGGAGTCTGCTGAACGGGCTGCTGAGATGCCTGCGGGGCAACAGCCGCCGGAGCTGCGGGCTGAGCTGCAGGGGCAGGCTGAACCGCGGGCTTGACCTGCTCACCGGGCTTCGCCACCTGAGCGTGAATAGTCACCTGACGGCGCAGGAACTCACTCACGCGGGCGGTCAGCTCGGGCACAAAGCCCTTCACCGCGCGTAGGGTCGCAATGTCGGCGCTCACGTACAGGGTCGCGCCGTCCATGCGGGCGGGACGCACCTTCATCAGCTGCTCCGCCGCACCGGGAACGCTCATTCGGTTAAGGATGGCACGCCAATTACCCTGAACCGCCGCCAACGGATCGTTCGGGTTAAGCTTCAAAGGCGCGGAGGGGGTACCCTCCGGAGCGGCATCAGCTGCAGGGGAAGTCGGAGCATTAGGCGCCGCCGGGGTGGTACCCGCCAGGGGAGCACCAGCCGAAGCTGCAGGTGCCTGAGTTGCAGGGGCCTGCGCGGTCTGTGCCAAGGGGGCGGCGCTAAGGGGCGCGCCGGCCAGTGGGGGAGCACCCGCACTGGCTTGTTGAGGGGCTGCCTGCTGAGAAGTAGGCTGCTGCGCGGGCTGAGCCGCCTCCTGAGCTGCTTCCTGAATCGGGGCGCTAGGAGTCTGCGTATTAGGAGCCTGGGCATGAGGAGCCTGAGCCTTAGGCATCAGGCCAGCCGCCGCCATACCCGCCGCACGAGCAGCAGACATGCCACCCTGCGCCGGAACTGAACCAGCAACACCAGAAGCCACGCGACGCTCCAAAACCTGCAGACGAGAAGCCAACGCCGCCACCTCAGTGCCACCGGCAGAACCCTCCGCCGCAGGCAGAAGCAGACGAGCACACAGCAACTCCAGCTGAAGCTGCGGATTCGCCGCACCCGTCATACCATTCAAAGTCTCATTCGCCGTACCCGCAGCAACCGTCAGCTCACGCTCACCCAAAGCCTGAGCCTGCTGAGCCAAACGCTCCAACTGATCCTGCGGAACACCCTGCAAAATCTGACCGGCAGCCTGCGGAACAGCCTTCACCACAATCAAATCACGCAGACGCTCCAGCAGATCCTCCACAAAACGGCGAGGATCCTGACCGGTCGCCACCACACGAGAAACCGCACCAAAGAGAGTCGGCGCATCCTTCGTACCCAACGCCTCAATGACCTCATCCAGAAGCTGCGCGTGGGTATAACCCAGCAGTGCCACCGCACGGTCATACTCAATACCGTTCTGCGAAGACGCACCAGCCATCAGCTGATCAAGAATCGACAGCGAATCACGCACCGAACCGCCACCAGCACGAATCACCAGCTGCAGCACACCCGGCTCCACGGCCACCTGCTCCTGATCGCACAGGCCCTGCAGGAACGGCAGAAGAACCTCCGGCGGAACCAGACGGAACGGGTAATGGTGAGTACGCGAACGAATCGTACCCAGCACCTTATTTGGCTCAGTCGTCGCGAAGATAAACTTCACGTGCTCCGGCGGCTCCTCCACAATCTTCAGTAGCGCATTGAAACCCTCACGGGTCACCATATGCGCCTCATCAATAATGAAGATCTTGTAACGGTCACGCACCGGCGCCAAAGTAGCGCGCTCACGCAAGTCACGGGCATGATCCACGCCGCCGTGGCTCGCCGCGTCCATCTCAATCACGTCTAGGGAACCGCCACCATCACGCGATAGCTCACGGCACGAATCGCACACACCGCACGGAGTAGGAGTCGGACCCTGCGCACAGTTCAAGCAACGCGCCAAAATGCGCGCCGACGTGGTCTTACCGCAACCACGCGGACCCGAGAACAGGTACGCGTGATTCACACGGTTCTTCTCCAGAGCGACCATAAGAGGTTCGGTCACGTGCTCCTGCCCGATAACCTCAGCAAAGGTCTCGGGGCGATAACGACGATAAAGGGCAGTGCTCACGGCAACCTCTTCAACTCGGGGGTGCGGATAGGACAATCCCTACCATTTTAGACGCTTTACCCCCGGCCCGAGTGGCCGACAGTCACCGGCGAACACGCTGCTACAGCACCCCAGTACAACACCGCCCACAACACCGCCACCCGGCACGCTCACCCCGGCGTCATGTACGCCCACAGAAATACCGCGGAGGTGCCGAATTCCCAAGAACCCAAAAATCCGGTACACTGGTTCTTGCCTCTTACGTGGCGTTATCTTGGAAAACTCCCCCAGGACCGGAAGGTAGCAAGGGTATTCGAGCTATGACGGGTGCGTAGGAGGTTTTTTCATGCCCAAAATCAGGTAGATGGGCAGTTCGCACCCGTCATATGCACTGCGTGCCCGCTCCGCTGGCGCTCCGCCCAAAAACAGGGGCACGAGCATCCATAAATGTGCTTTCTGTTACTTTTCCTATCCAGGGCTTGCGTGCTTCGCAAAAGCGTAGTAAAGTTTTATTCGTTGCCTACGCAATGCGTAGAAAACATAGCTGGAGGATTCGCCTAGCGGCCTATGGCGCACGCCTGGAACGCGTGTTGGGTTAACAGCCCTCGGGGGTTCAAATCCCCCATCCTCCGCCACCGATCCCCGGTCTTAGATTCTAAGACCGGGGATTTTTTATACCCCTTGGTACTATTTCTTCAGAACCCCACGGTTACACGTGCCGCCGAGGCGCCCCATACCTGCAGAAAGCACCACCATGATCTTCAAAAAAGTAGGCGACAGCCGCCCCTACCCCCAACACGGCATGACCCACGCCGACTGGGGCGGTATCGCGCCGCAGCAGGTGCGTCTCGACACCCTCATCACCACCCAGAAGACCCTCAACCTTGAAACGCTCCTGGCCGAGGACTCCACCTTCTACGGCGACCTCTTCCCGCACGTGGTCAAATGGGGCGGCGAACTCTACCTGGAGGACGGTGTGCACCGCGCGCTCCGCAACGCCCTGCACCGCCGCGCCGTCATGTACGCGCGGGTGCTCGACCTGGACTCCATCTCCCCGGCCCTGCTGCCCGGGGCCCGCAACTAGGCGACGCCGGGCGGCTTTCTGAGCCCGGACCGCACGGTTGCCCGCAAACACGTAAAACGCAGGTGCCGAGCCATTCTAATAAGGCTCGGCACCTGCGTTTTAAAGTTTCAACGTATACCTGCGCGACGGAACTCCGCCGAACACGCCACCGCGGTAGAAAGGGGCTTACGCGGCATCCTTCCGGGCGGACTCATCCTGCGCGGGAGCCAGCTGGGGTGCGAGTTCCTCGGAGTCCAGGCGTACCGGGTTGCCCTCGGCATCGAAGCGGGCGCCCAGGCCCATCTGAATGAAGCGAATCGTGTTGAGGATCTGGTGCTCTCGAGTCTGCTCGTCCGGTGCGTCCTCGGTGCGGCCCGCGCTCGAAGAAAGTGAGCCGTGCACCAGCATTGCCAGCTCACGGATATCGTTCTGCGGAATGTACTTCTCGGCGATGGCTGCCGAAAGAATGTTCGCCAGGACCATCTGCAACTCCTGCACGTGCTTGCCGAGCTTCGCGTAGGACTCGGGGGAGAGCATGGAGCGCATGGCCGGGCCCGGGGGCAGGTGGCGGCGCGCCAGGTCGTTGATCTGCAGGCGGATGTACACGGCCAGCTGGTCGATGGGGTTCTCGAAGCCCTCCAGACCTTCGCGCAGCTCCTTGAGGAAGCGTTCGGTCTCGTCCAGGGCGTAGGCGACCAGCAGTTCACCCATGTCGGCGAAGTAGTTGTACACGGCGGTGCGGCCGATGCCCGCGTTCTTGGCGACGTCGGTCATGGTCAGGCCGGGCAGGCCTCGGGTGTAAAGAATCTCGCCGAAAGAGTCCAGGATGGCGCGCTTGGTGTTCTCGCGCTGGGCGGCGTTGGTGGCTGCAGAAATACGTGGCATAGTGACACCTTACCGCAGAATGTCATCAAATGACGAATATATCGAATGTGTCACCAAGAAATTTGCCTAATTCATGCGAATTTTCGCGTTTATGACAAAAACCAGCCCCTACAGGAACCCCAAACGCGTCGCCGTCGCCAAATCCACACCCACCAACGACGCAATCGGATACCCCGTATGGCCACGCCCCGGAGTCACCTGCAGTAGCGTCCGCGCGCCCAGCCCCTCATAGAACGCGATGCCCTCCTGCGCCGCAATACGCGCCGACCAGCTACCCTCAGCGCTCGTCGCCATGCGCCGCCGAGCCGAAGGGGAACGCCCATCCAAAACACCCACGTGCCAGCTCATCAGCAGATGCGCATGCGAAGACGGGCTCAACGCCGCCCGCTCACGCACCCGCGCAGGTATGCCGTCAGCGCCGCCTCCACCAATGAAGGTGGCACCGCCACCGTGAAGCCAGTCAATATCGTGCGATAGCAGCTCATAGCTGAGGAACTCCGCACCACCCGAATAGCCCGCAAGCCAGACGCGGCTCGTATCCACCCCGTACGCCAGGGCAATCTCCTCAATGAGGGCGCGAACCATCCTGCCGTTTGAGCGGGCGCGAACCCACCAGTTGTAGGTCAGCGGAGGCGCATAAGAATCGGTGTCGGTAAGGCGCGGCTCCCGCAGACTACCCGGCGACAGCACCGGCACCGACAGCATATTGAACTCAGCCGCCACCTGCGCCAGCTCGGCACGCAACGGGGAGGTGCGGCGCAGCAGACGGCTACCGGCGCGTGAGATATGGTCGCCGTCGAAGTAGAGGAGCAGCCCGGGTGCCCGGCCGGCGGCGGGATCGCTGAGCAGGTTGAGGTTATCCACGCGGTAGTAGATGGTGCGCCCGCGGTGCGAGAACGGGCGGTAACCCACAATTTCCGAGGAGGCGAGTACGAGCGGCTCAAATACCGTGGCGGCCGCCCGAATTAGGCGCGCCGCGCGGGGGAGGAGCGGATGCAACCGCGGAATGTGCGCGCTGAGCCGCCGCTGGTTGCGGTGGACCAGCGGACGACGCAGGCGGTGGCTCAACCTCTTCATGGCTCCATTGTAGGCAGAGCCTCGAAGCCGGACGGCCACCTCTCGCCGCGCGCCGAAACGCCGTGGAGGTGCATGGGGCGGCTGCGGCCGAGCGTCCGAACTTTAGCGTGGGCGGCTCTCAACCTGCCCGGCGTACGGTATATGGGTACTATTAGAGAGGCTCGGGTGGCAGACGAGCCCACCGAACGCGGTCTACGTGCCGCATTTGAAGTTTACGGTGGTCAGCCCACCACACAACCACCACTAGAAACACAACGCATGAGAAAGAACCTGGGGAGAGTTATGGCTAAACCCGTTAGCGAGTCGAAGGCTCAGACGAGCACCGTGAAGGTGCCGTGGGCCGGTCGTCGCGGCTACTTTGATCTGTTGCTGGCTGCATCCTGCGTCATCCTGATTATCTCGAATATTGGCGCAACCAAGGGCGTGGAGTTCGGCCCGCTGCCCTTCGATCTGCCCGTTATCGGTAACACCATCGTGACCGACGGCGGCTTCTTCCTCTTCCCCCTGGCCTATGTGATTGGTGACCTGCTCTCCGAGGTGTACGGCTTCAAGCGCGCCCGCCGCGCCATCGTTGCTTCCTTCGTGGCCGCCGCCTTTGCCGCCGTGTGCTTCCTAGTCATCATGTACCTGCCGGTCGCGGGATTCTACGAGAACCAGAAGTCCTTTGAGGCGGTGTTGGGCCCCGTATGGCAGATTTACGCCGGCTCTCTGCTCGGTTACCTGTGCGGCCAGACCCTGAACGCCTGGATCATGGTGTCCATGAAGAAGGCTACCAAGGGTCGTTTCCTGTGGCTGCGCATGATTGTCTCCACCCTGGCCGGCGAGCTGGTTGACACCTTGATTTTCTGCTCGATTGCGGCTCCGGTGCTCGGCATCGAGACCACCGAGGCTTTCCTGAACTACGTGCTGGTCGGCTACGTCTACAAGTGCCTGGTTGAGGTTATCCTCATGCCCATTAGCTACCCGGTCATCGGCTGGTTTAAGCGTCACGAGCTGGAGTACGTGGCATAAGCTAACCTCCTGACAGCTGATGTGCAGAGCCGCCCGGCCTAACGACCGGGCGGCATTGCCATTTCAGCTTTATCCAATACACAGCATGTCTAAGAAAGAGATACGTTATGTCTAAACTGCAGGGGAACACCCCCGAGCAGTCGGAGAAGAACGACTCGTTGAATCGTTCTCTCTCCCACGGTCAGCTGACCATGATTGCGATGGGTCTGGCGCTGGGTACGGGTCTGTTCCTGGGCTCATCCTCCGCGATTAAGATTGCGGGCCCGGGCGCTATTGTCTCCTACGCGATTGGTTCGATGATTGCGGCGATTATTGCCGCCTGCGCGGGCGAGATGTCCGTGCGCCACCCGGTTCAGGGCGGCTTCGGAACGATTGCAAGCCGCTACCTGAACCCCTTTAGCGGCTACATCACCCGCTGGGCCTACTGGGCCTGCACCGTGCCGCTGGCCGGTGCCGAGCTGGTGGCCGTGGGCCATTACGTGGCGTTCTGGTTCCCGCAGATTCCCCTGTGGGCTTCGGTGACGTTCTTCGGCGTGCTGATCCTGGTGCTGAACCTGGTGAGCGTGAAGTCCTTCGGCGCGTTGGAGTTCCTGCTCTCCTCGATTAAGGTATCTGCGGTCATCGTGTTCATGGTGATTGGCCTGCTGCTGGTGTTCGTGGGCCTGCCGAACCACGGCGCCGCAGGCGTGCAGAACCTTGTCAACGACGGCGGTTTCCTGCCGAACGGCCCTATGTCGATTTGGATTTCGATGGCCGTGGTCATGTTCTCCTTCGGCGGTGTCGAGATGATTTCGCTCTCCGCCGCGGAGGCGAAGGACCCCGCCCGCTCGGTGGCCTCCAGCGTGAAGGCGATGATTTGGCGTCTGTCCACCTTCTACGTAGTGTCTATGGCGATTATTCTGTGCCTGGTGCCGTGGCAGACGGCGGCGCAGAACTCTGACCTGACCGAGTCCCCCTTCGTGATGGTCTTCTCAGAGATGGGTATTCCCTTCGCGGCCGACATCATGAACTTTGTGGTGCTGGTGGCAGCCCTGTCGGGCGCGAATGCCTCGCTGTACGCGGCAACCCGTCTGATGCACGCCCTGGGCGCCGACAAGATGGCCCCCTCGGTTGCGGCCCGCACGACCTCCCGCGGCGTGCCGATGGTGGCCCTGCTGATTTCCTTCACCGGCGTTGTCGTGGCGACCGTGATGGCCGTGGCCAAGATCGGTAACATCTTTGCCCTGCTGATGGCCCTGGTGACCCTGTGCATACTGATCGTGTGGATCATGATTCTGCTGACCTACCAGGCCTACAAGAAGGACCAGGGGGATGCCTCCTCCTTCACGGTGCTGGGCGGCCGCTTGACGGCGGGGCTGGCCCTGGTGGGCGTGCTGGGCACCCTGGTGGCCCTGTTCATGCTGGACGGCTCGGGCGTGCAGGAATCCATCATGGTGGGTGTGGTCTTCTTCGTGCTGATTTCTATCGGCTACGTGATTGCCTCGCGCCGCCTGGGCGGGTTCAAGCGTCCCGACCTGGATGCAATGCACGAGGCCGAGGAGCTTCAGGCTCGAGCTACCGAGTCTTAGTCTCAAGTTGAGGTTATAGAATGGGGCGCCGCGGGCAAGAGCCGCGGCACCCCGTCGCATCCGGTAGCTCCCGCCTCTGCCGCAGGACGTGCGAACCGGCACCCGTACAATGGAATTATTCGCGCCCGCGACCCAGCGGTTTTGACCCCTCGGTTTCTGCAGCGCGAGCACACAGCACACATCACGCCCTCGGGCGTATTGAAGGAAGGCACAGCCGTGTCCCACAATGACAGCACCCGCGGCCCCGTCGCCGCGGGAATCGCCGAGCCTCGAACCCTTAAGCGTTCCCTGTCCCACGGGCAGATGACCATGATCGTGATGGGTTCGGCTCTCGGCACCGGCCTTTTCCTGGGGTCGGGCACCGCGATTGCCATGGCCGGCCCCGCGGTTATTCTGACCTACGCCATCGGTTCGGCGCTCGCTTCGGTGATTGGCGCGGCGACCGGTGAAATGGCGATTCGCTACCCGGTGCGTGGCGGCTTCGGCACGATCGCGACCCGTTACCTGGGGCCCTTCGCGGGATTCCTGACGCGCATCGCCTACTGGACGGCGACGGTGCTGATTGCCGGCGTGGAGCTCGTGTCGGTGGCGACCTACCTGAGTTATTGGTGGCCGCAGCTGCCGCTGTGGGTGGGCATCGCGGCATTCGGCGCGGCGCTAATTGTGCTGAACCTGACGAGCGTGAAGTCCTTCGGCATGCTGGAGTTCTTCCTCTCCTCGATCAAGGTCATTTCGATTGTGGCCTTCCTGCTGGTGGGCCTGTGCCTGATTTTCTTTGGCCTGCCCGGCCACGCCGCGGTGGGTACCGCAAACCTCTTCAACGACGGCGGTTTCATGCCTAACGGCCCGGAGTCGGTGTGGCTGTCGCTGGCCGTGGTGATGTTCTCCTTCGGTGGTATCGAAATGATTTCCATTTCGGCCGCAGAGGCGAAGGATCCCTCCCGCTCGGTGCGTTCCTCCGCGAAGGCGATGATGATTCGCCTGGCGACCTTCTATGTGCTGGCCGTGCTGATTGTGGTGGCCGTGATTCCGTGGCGTTCGGCATCGGGTCTGGGTGACGCGGTTGAGGCCTCTCCCTTCGTGCTGGTCTTTGAGCAGCTGGGTGTGCACGGTGTGGCGCACTTCGTGAACTTTGTGGTGCTGATTGCGGCCCTGTCGAGCGCGAACGCGAACCTGTACGCCGGTGCGCGTCTGCTGCACTCCCTGGCGGTTGATGGTATGGCTCCTCGACCGCTGGCCGGCGTGAACCGCGCGGGCGTGCCTGCGCGTGCCGTGTGGCTGTCGACCAGCGGAATGGTGATTGCTATTCTGCTGGCGCTGTACAGCCCGAAGGAGGCGTTCCTCTCCATGATTTTCGTGATTATGGTGTGCGCGCTGACCGTGTGGGTTCTGATTCTTTTCGCCTACATCGTGTACAAGCGCGTTGAGCCCGCCGCGCACGGGTTCCGCCTGTGGGGTGGACGCTTCACCGCCGGCGTGGGTATCGTGTTGCTTTTCGCGGTGTGGGTGGCGCTCTTTAGGGTGCGCGGATCCGCGATTCCCTCCGTGGTGGGCGTGGGCTACTTCGTGGTGCTGAGCGTTCTGTACTTCGCTCGTATCCGTCACAGCCACACGATTGACGACCAGACGTTCGCGGAGGCGCAGCGGGCGACGGAGGGCTACGATGCGGCGCAGCACGACGCCGACCACGCCCTCGAGACCGCGGCAAAGCTGGGACGCTAACCCCCCCCGCGGTTCTCCCGCGGCATGAACGTCAAGAAACGAAAAATACGGAAGATTAAGGCGGCTGCCGTAATATAACCGTAAAAATAACGCAGACCCTCAAAAGAGGTCTATTATAAATAGTGAACCGTATGATCTTGTATGCGTTCAAATGTCTGTGTGTTGGATGAGGCCTGAAAGCATCGTAGCTTTCGGGCCTCATCGTTTTAATTCGAGCAAATATTTTTAGTGGTTAAATTTCGGAAGAACATAAATTTTAATGTAAATATGTGTTTATGTGTGAATTTTCCGGAGTGTTTCCGAAAGGAGTAGAGTTAAAGCCATGCAAAGCCACGAAAACCCCCAGAAAACCACTTCTGTGGCCGGCGCCTCCGCCGCCACGACCGCGGCCGATGAGCTGACCGTGTACGTCCCCGCCCGCTGGGGCGACATGGACGCCTACGGACACGTCAACAACGTTGCCATGTTCTCGATCATGGAGGAGGCCCGCGTGGCCCTCTTCGGCCCGCCGCCTTCCTCGGGACAGAAACCGACCGTGGCACCCAACCCGCCCATCCCGCTCTTCGACCTGGTGCCCGAGGGTGTTCAGGCCCTCATCGCCGAGCATGGCATCCGCTACCTAGCGCAGCTGCCCTACACCGGCGAGCCCGTGCCCGTGCGTGCGCGAGTTGAAAAGGTGAACGCCGCGTCCGTGCGTATCGGCTACTCGATTCTCTCCCCGGTGGATCAGCGCGAGTGCGTGCGCGCCTTCACCGTGCTGGCCTTCTGGGACTCCGTGGCGGGGCGATTGACTCGACTCAGCCCCGAGCAGCGAGAGCTGCTCAAGTCCTTCCTGCCGAAGGAATAAACGCGGGAGGACACGGGCCTGCGTAGCCCGGATGGCTTGCGCGCAGGCCCGTATTCAGGCGGTGTTCACGGCAAACGCGTATGCTTAAGGTACCTTCTGCAAAGGGTGCAAAAGGTACAGCCCAGGAGAGAACAATGTCGTTTCACCACACCCAGGTAGCCCCCGCAGGCTGGGGTCGCCGCACCGTGCGCGCCACCGGATGCGCCGCCGCCCTGCTCCTCGCCCTGACCGGATGCTTCGGCGGCTCCCAGAGCACCGCCGAGTCCTCCCCGAACCCCACCGCCACGGCCTCACCCACCCGCTACCCGCTGCCTTCCTCCACGCCGGCTCCGAACACACCGACGCCGCACGCAACGACCGGGCCGACCGTCACGGAAACCACGGCACCCGCCTCAACCGCTGAGTCCGTCCCCTCCGCATCCTCGGCGGTTGCTGAGGCAAAGGCAACCCCCGTCGCGGATACCAGCCCTGCCACCGCTGAGACGCCGCGCGCGCCCGAGAAGGTGGAGGCTGAACGCGCCTCCGCCGGTGAGCGCTGCGGGCACATTGGCCGCAAGGGCTACCTGAAGACCGGCGCGGAAATCATGGTGCTGCGCGGCACCGTGGACTGCGCCCACGCCCTGGATGTGCTGACCGAATACGTCACTACCCCGCGAGCTGACGACAACCTGACTCAGAACCAAATCGCGAAGGTCCAGGACGCCACCTGCTACTGGAACCCGCAGTACGAGATGGTCGAAAACCGCCGCGAGGATCGCGGCGCCCCCGAGTGCACCATCGGCGAGGACACCGCCTTCGTGGCTCGCCTGCAGAACCCGGACGCCCCCGAGATCCCGTTCCTCATGGAGCCTGCCCGCTACGATTCCGGTGCCGGTTACTACCGCTTCAAGAGCTACGACGAGCGGACCGTCTGCGAGCTGAACCCCGCCGAATCCACCCTGACCTGCGAGCGTCGTCTGGGCGGTCAGCTCACCGACGGTAACGGCGCGGTGGGTCGTACCTTCTCGGCACCGGTGCGCGTCACCCGCATGAACTTTGCCACGGGAGCCTACGACGAGCGCGTTGAGGACACGACCCCCGCGGCCCTGCACGCCGAGAGCACGACCGCGAACACGCTCATGCTACGACCGAATAACGTGACGGTGTTCCCCACCGGTTCCGGCAAACAGATTACCTGCTACGGCGAGCCGGAGGACGGCGTGATGACCTGCCACGATGGAGGAACCTACTCGGTGCCCATTGGGGGTGGCCATTTCTAGGTCGGAGTGAGATCCCGGGCGTGACGAATTGTTGAGCAGGGGCTCCCCGCAACGACGGGGAGCCCCCTCCGCCCATACATAGCTTGTGGAGGTGCGGCATAGCCCCCGCATAGGCGGCGTTCTAGAATGGTTAAGGAACCCGGAACCAAAGACGCAGAAAGGTCACCATGCAACCGGCACAGACCCCTCACCCGCACCGCCGGACGAAACGCTACGCCCCCGCAGCCCTTGGCGCGACGCTCCTGTTCGCCCTCGCGGCCTGCTCCGGAGGCGGTGGAACCTCGGCCTCGCCGAGCGTCACCGCGACCCCCAGCCCCAGCGCGACAAGCGCGAAGGTAACTCCCACCCCCAGCCCCACTCGCACCGTGACCGTCACAGAATCCACCCCGACCCCCGGAACGGTGCAGACCGCAACCGCAGAGGCGACCGTCACCCCGGGCACCATCACGACCGCAAGCGCTACGGCTACCGCGAGCGCGCAGACCGGCGGTCAGGCTCAGGCTTCTTCGGCGGCCCGAGCTTCTTCGGCCCCCTCGAGCACCGCCTCGCTCTCCTCCTCCGAGGTGAAGTCCGCGGGAGGCACCTGCGGCACCCTGGAGGCCACCGGATACCTGAAGCACAACGCCACGGTTCAGGTGACCTCCGGCGCGGTGGATTGCCTGTTTGCGCGTGAGCTGATCCGCCAGTTTGTGGTGCAGAACCCCGCCGAGGTGACCG
>ERZ773024.498-NODE-498-length-14514-cov-3.353206_pt1 | contig 14514 bp, 10 predicted proteins | sample MGYA00511667_ERZ773024 | MGnify/ENA primary metagenome ERZ773024 (study PRJEB29015, sample SAMEA2738117) | human oral metagenome | biome: human oral; feature: human-associated habitat; material: saliva | place: China | collected 2258 ... | reverse complement strand
TTCATCTAACTCTGCTTGAATAACTTTTTTACGCTTTTCAACGGCCTTTTGAACTCCACTACGCTGATCCTTCGCCACCTCTTCTAAAAAAGAATCAGACAACTCAGTCACCAACTCCAAGCGCTGCTGAATCTCCTTAATCGTTGCCATCTAATTCTCCTACTGTATCCAGGCAGTAACGGCCCAGCTTACCATCACGAACATCTTTGACAAATAAGCTATAAAAACGATCGTAGTCATCACGGAAACCAAGTTTTTGGGTCATATCCATAATTATATCTGGTGCTTCTTGACTTAGATCTAACTGTTTATAGCGACCTACTAGCTCTTCAGGATAATGCTCCTTAAAATAATTAAGTCCAAAAATCGTCACTTCATCCATAGGTAACAGATTATCCTTGATTGCACCAGTCAGAGCTAACTTGAGAGCAACCGTCTCGTCTTCAAACTTAGGCCATAGGATACCTGGTGTATCCAAGATTTCTAAATCTTTATTTGACTTGAGCCATTGCTGACCTTTTGTTACACCGGGCTTATTCCCTACAACAGCAATTTTCTTTCCTGCCAAGCGATTCATCAGGGTTGATTTGCCTGAGCCAGATGGACCCATAATGCAGAGAAACTCGCCCTTCTCTACAGTCAGAGAAACGCCACGTAAAGCGTGCGTCAAACCCGCAGCCGTCTCGTAAATGCGATGCAGCTTATGTACCTCAATTACCTTGGACATACGCGTCGCCTACTTGGAGTCTTTGGAGCCTGTCGCACCGGACGTTGCGTCAGTCGATGAGCCAGACGTTGCGCCTGCTGGAGCGTCCATAGCCGCGCCCTGAGATGGACCGCCAGCGCCACCGCCAATCATCACCTCAGTGCCGTCCTCAATACCGGCACCCTCGATGACGGCCGTCGTAGAACTTTGTGCCTTTACGGTCACCGATACGCGCTTTACCTGAGGATAGCCTTTCTCGTCACGAGAAGTAACCACGTTGACGTAAGCTCCATCGCCGTCGTCCATAACGGCAACAAGAGGCACGGTCAGCACGTTGTCCATGTGCTGAATCATGATGTCCACGTTGGCGGTCATACCTGGCTTGATGGAGGCGTCGGGACTGCTAATGAGCAGGTCAACGGTGTAAGAAACAATGGAACGACCAGGGCTATCGTAACTTGCACCTGCGTCGGCACCGTTGGACGAAACAGCAGAAACGTGAGTCACCACTGCGTCACAATACAGGTCTCGCAGAGCTGTAAAGCTGACCTGCGCCTTCTGGTCAACGGCGATGCGAGAAATGTCTACCTCGTTAATCTGGACGTTCACCTTCATCTGGGAAAGGTCCGCGATAGTAATCAGAGGACCGGCGTTGCCAGCACCTGGCGCGGACGAGCCAACCGAAGCGCCGTTCACCGCGTTCATCACAATAACCGTTCCGTCACAAGGAGCGGTGACTACACGCTTATCTGCCTGGGCAATTGCGTCGTTGTAAGCAGATCGTGCCTCCTCAAGCGCAATCTGAGCACTCTCCAGATTTGCCTCCGCTGCTTCCACGGCAGCAGCAATGGACGCAGCGTTTGCCTCCTGTCCATCCTCGCCCGCCTCGGGGACACCGTTGCGTGCGGACGCTAGGGCTGAGCGAGCCTTACTGACCTCGTTCTCGGCTGCTTTTACCTGCTGAGATGCCTTACGAACAGCCTTATCCAGCTCATCGTTCTTGATAGTAAAGAGCTTGTCGCCTTTATGGACGTATGTGCCCTCGGAAACCTGAACGTCCTGAATAATGCCATCTACCTCGGGAGTTACCACGGTTGACGACACGGGCTTAATGGATCCAGACGCGGAAACAGAATCGCTGAACTCGCCGCGCGTGACAAACGTGGTGCTTGGCATCACGGTGGTGTTCTGGTTCTGGCCGCCCTGGCACATAGGCAAAATAAACAATATGACGAGAAGAACAAAGACTCCAGCAGCTATTCCTGCCTTAATAAGCTTCTTTTTACGACGAGCTTTGCGGTGACGCGCAAGACTCTCGTACGCCTCACGAGCCTCAGCATCTTCTTCGCTCTCACCTGGAGAAATGACGCCAATCTGAGAGCCTAAGTTAGCCGTCTGATCAGCAACCGTTGGAAGCGTAGACGCAAAGGATGCCTGTTGATATCCCTCAGGAGGTGTGGGGATGTTAGGGGCTCCGGCACCCGCACCAGCAGCATCCACAGCGCCAGCGGAACTCGCGCCAGCAGCGCCTGTGCCTGCGTTGCCAACAGCGCTCGCATTTCCCTCGTTAGCTTCTTGTTTTGAACCGTGATTAAAGTGAAGCATAGGTCCCTCCGAAATCCATGCTTAAACACACGAGCAATCTCAGAAGAAATCGATTTGACCTTTTAGTTTATATAAAATTTTTCAGCAGAAGTTAGCTTGCTTGAACAACTACGGCGAGCGGTATAAAAGCAGCGGTCTGTGTCAGCGAGCTACTCAAACACAAACGCGCAACCACCGTAACTGTCCAACGTGTTTCTCGCCCCTATTGCACCACAAGCTCAAAGTTGCTATCTAATCGCTGAATGCTCCATTTTATCGATGTAGCGGAATCAACCAGCGAGAGATCATGTGAGACCAACAACAAAGCTCCTGGATATTCAGACAGTAAACGTTCAAGCGCTATGGTTGAACCAAGGTCCAAATAGTTAGTTGGCTCGTCCACTACGATAAGCTCTGGTGATTCAAGCATTCCTAGCGCAAGCATAAGCTTTCTCATTTCACCTGGACTGGTTGACTCACCCGCAAGAACACAATCAGGATCTGAATTGAGTTGTGCCACAATAGACAATACTCTTCCACGCTGGGAGTTTGATAGCCCTTTGATTTTTCTTACTGTCTCTGTTTTTTGCAGTTCAGTTGGCTCCTGAGGAATATATAACATTCGCACATCGTCAGAAATACTTGAAATAATTTTCTTTATCAGCGTTGTTTTACCACAGCCATTATCTCCAACAACGCCAATATGATCTGTATTGCCAATAAATAGCGGTGGGGTTTGTAGGCAGCTCTCTCCCATGAGAATGGTAGTAGGTTCCATCCTCAATAGAACTTTTCTTTTGCTTGCCTCGCTATCTAGCCAAATATTGGAATCGTATTGTTTCTCAACTCTCATATCTGTAGTTTTAACGGTAGCTTTCTCAAGTCTATTTGACATGCGAACAGCCAGTCTACCCGCTTTACCATCTTGGCCTGAGACTATATAACCTCGCTTTTTTGCACGTGCATCACTGTCATGCTTATCAATATTTCTTCCACTTTTGCGCGCCTGAACTCTAGAAGCCTCTTCTCGGCGCCGCTGGGCTTCTCGCTCAATGCGAGCCTTCTCTTTTTGTGCAGCTTCCTTTGCGTGTAATGCGCTAGAACGCTCAAGCTCAATCTGCGATGACGCTTGAGAATATCCGCCGGCTCTCATATTTGCCGTACCGTTACCTATAAACAAGCACTGACCACAGAGCTTATCCAACAGCGCCCTATCATGCGAGATAAGCATCCCAATACCCTTAAACTGCGATAACGCCGCAAAAAGAGCATGTTTTGTTGATGCATCTACATGATTGGTGGGCTCATCTACCACAAGAACGTCAGGTGAAGCCCATAAAGCACACGCTACCTGGAGTCGCTTCTGCTGGCCGCACGAAAGCGTCTCAAAATGCCAAGGCCAATCATCCTCTATAGAAAGCTCTCGCCTCAGCTTAATTGCTGCTTCATCATAGGCACCCGCAAAATCAAAAAGATTGCGTGGGACCTCTGTTGCATTTTGAGCACAATATGCCGAGAAAAACGATGGGCTTATAACTCCCCTGTCAGGTTGCAATAGACCACATACAATGCGCGCAAGTGTTGTTTTACCTGATCCATTATTACCAACAAGGCCGGTCCATCCCTGTGGGAGTGTAATAGTCACATCATGCAAGGTAGGCTCTACCGCTGATGGATAGGTATATTCAATATTTGAAAGATTAAGCTGCATGATACCTCGGTTCTGCCGAAGACCACGCGGAGTAGCATGCAATTATGCACAGATAAATGGCTATAAATTAAGACATGAGTAAGCAATACTACACCCGCGGTAGTGTCGTCAGCGACGTTACGTGAATTCGGGTTTTATGAGTATCGCTAGTTTTTCATGCACCTAATCCCTTCTCGCACCAGCGCTTGCCAAAGGCCCTGGTGAATCAATTAAAACCATAATAGCTTTGAGAACGCACTAGTACAAGAAGAGATTACTGAGGTAAAAAATAGTTTTATCCTAAATCTTCAGCTCAAACTTTTCTTTATCCAACATTTTGATTACCTTTGCTGGACTTTCAGCCACAACTATTCGACCGTTACTGACTTTGCAAGGTTTCTTGGCTTATCAACGTCACAACCACGTGCAAGAGCCACGGAGCGCGCAAAAAGTTGGAGAGGTACCGAAGCAATGATTGGCGAGAAGGCATCTCTGACTTTAGGCACGTAGATGACATAGTCGGCATGCTTTTTGATTTCCTGATCACCTTCGGTCGCCACGGCAATAATCATGGCGCCGCGTGCTCGAGATTCTTGGATATTGGAGATCATCTTGTCGTATACCGGAGAGTTAGTTGCCACGGCAATGACAGGATAGCCTTTGGACAGAAGTGCAATGGGGCCATGCTTCATTTCTCCTGCAGCATATGCCTCAGCATGAAGATAGCTAATTTCCTTGAGTTTGAGGGCGCCTTCGTAGCAAATAGCGGCTCCCATGCCACGACCAATGAACAAAGCATCATTGGCATCTTTGCAGGCCTGCGCGGCAATGTCGATAGCTTTTGTATCGCTGAGGACTTCTTCGACCTGCTCGGCGGTATCGGCAAGTTCTTTAAAGAGCAAGCGTATCTGAGCAATTGAGAGCTTTCCTTTTGCCTGTGCAAGAACCATAGCAAGAAGCGTTAGGCTCACAATTTGGCCAAGGAAAGATTTGGTTGAGGCAACGGCAATCTCCTTGTTAGCCTTAGTGTAGATAACACCGTCAGACTCACGGGCCACGGGACTACCAATAACGTTGGTGATACCAAAAACCTTAGCGCCTTTGATGCGGGCGTCGCGGATGGCAGCAAGAGTATCAGCGGTCTCACCGGACTGAGAAACAGCAACTACCAGCGTTGACGGAGTAATAATGGGGTTGCGATAACGAAATTCACTCGCAGCTTCAACTTCGACAGGTATGCGTGCCCAGCCTTCGATAAGCTGACGGGCGATAAGACCAGCATGATAGCTAGTTCCGCAGGCAATGATATAAACGCGATCAATTAAACGGAGCTGTTCCAAGGACATGCCCAGTTCATCAATGGAAAGTACGCCGTTAGTCAGACGTCCTGCAAGGGTATCGCGGATGACACGAGGCTGCTCATGGATTTCTTTGAGCATGAAATCGGGGTAGCCGCCCTTCTCGACAACATCAACATCCCAATCAACATGCATGACCTTAGGTTGAATGGGATTTCCATCAGCATCGGTATAGCTGATACCATCGGGCTCCATAACAGCAAACTCATTGTCGCCAAGAACAGTGACATCTCGGGAGGCTTCGATAACCGCAATGATGTCAGATGCAACGTAGCTGCCCTTCTCGCCATGTGCAAGGACAATGGGAGAATCTTTGCGAGTAACTACAATGCGACCGGGTTCCTGAGAGCATATAACAGCAAGGCCATAGGTTCCTACAATTTGCGAGCATGCCTTGGCAACAGCATCGCGAAGGTTGCCTCTGTAGGCTTCTTCAATAAGGTGAGAAACGACTTCAGTATCGGTATCGCTGCGGAATTTGTGCCCCCGAGCCTCAAGCTGCTCACGGAGTTCGGCAAAGTTCTCGATGATGCCGTTGTGTACGACGGCAATTTGATTGTCACAAGAGGTATGTGGGTGGGCGTTGCGCTCACTTGGAGCGCCGTGCGTTGCCCAACGGGTATGTCCGATGCCACAGGGGTTTGCATTATTGAGGTACTCCACCGCTTCAGCTAATCCCGCAACTTTTCCTACGCGATGTACGACCGTAAGTTCTTCGTTGGTTGTGTTTTGCAAAGCAATACCGGCAGAATCATACCCACGGTATTCGAGACGTTTAAGACCTTCAATGAGGACATCTTTTGCACTTTGGTGTCCGGTAAAACCAACGATGCCGCACATATATAAACTCCAATCGTGTGCTTCTGGGAGTGTCACAGAAACGATTAGTTTTAACCAACCCACTCTATTTTAGCGAGTTATATAGGCAAACTTGTATGGTATTAAAAAGGCAGTTGGCAAATACTTATCAGAAAGCGAATAGTAGCCATGTGATTCAAACGGGACATAATGATACAAATGGGCTATTGACTGCGTTTCTGTGTGTCTATCCTTTATAAGTTAGATAGAGCTAACCGAAAGGAGACGCATTATGTCTGAAACACCCTCAGTCAAGAAAAAAGGGCTGCAACCGAAGGACCTTATAAACATCGGTATCTTCACCGCTCTCTACTTCATAATCATCATGGCTGTGGCAATGCTGGGCTACGTTCCTATATTCATTCCATTGCTCTCCGTCATCTGTCCGCTTATCGGAGGCATTCCGTACATGCTCTATATCACAAAAGTAAGGCATTTCGGAATGGTTTTCATCATGGGAACCATCCTCGGCCTCCTTATGGGTCTCGGTGGCATGGGCGTATATGCCTTTATTACGGGGCCAGTATGTGGTCTTCTCGCCGACCTTGTCCTCAGAAGCGGTAACTATAACAGCGCAGGGCGCGCCATAATTTCACACGGAGTCCTGAGCGTATGGTTGATAGGCAACTATATTCCCATCGTCATGAATCGCGCGAGCTACTTCGCAGGTATCGCCTCTGGCTACGGACAGGAATATGCCAACGCCCTCTCCAGCTACATTCCTGACTGGAGCCTTCTACCTCTCGCTTTTGCTGCATGTATCGCAGGGTGTATCGGAGCCGTCATCGGCAAGAAACTCCTCCACAAGCACTTTGAGCGAGCCGGCATCGCATAATGAAAAAGGGGCTGTTCCTCTCAACTGCCAATAACCGAGGGCTCGTGCTTGATCCCCGCACTAAAGTGCTTGCCACACTCGTCGTCTCAACAATTATGCTTGGGTCTTATAATGTGGGGCCTCTTCTTGTGGTTAAGCCGCTGCTTATCGCAACACCTTTCATCATGCTAGCCCTCTCTCACCATTTCCGCTCAGCAATCACCTACCTCACGCTATACGGGGCTGCAAGCACTGTGGCGGCAATCGCGGAATCATGCCTCACTGGAGTTGCTCTCTTTGCCACGCTCGGCATCTCGGGAATCATAAGGCAGTTTGCCCCTGGTATTGCCATGGGAACCTGGCTAGTCACAACCACGTCAGTGAGTGAGTTCATGGCAGCATGCGACCGTATGCACATGCCTCAGGCAGTAGAAATTCCCTTTGTCGTAATGCTTCGATACTTCCCAGCGATAGCCGACGACTACCAACAGATAGCTGCTGCTATACGCATGCGCAGCAGCAAGACGTTCAGAAACCCTATCTCCGCTATCGAGAATTGCCTGGTACCACTACTTGTCTCGGCAGTGCGAGGCGGTGAAGACCTCTCTGCTTCGGCGCTTGTGCGAGGGCTCGGTGGACCAACAGCTCGCACTAACATAAACGAAGCGCGCATGCGTGTACGAGACTGGATAGTAATCGTCTTTCTCGCCATAGCCACTATCTGCGCGGTGATCACGCCATTGCTCTACTACTAGGATTGAAATGATCGAGATAAAAAATGCATGCTACTGCTATCAGGCAAGCGAGAAAAACAGCCTCTCCGAGGTCAACCTTAACGTGGCTCCTGGTGAGGTTGTTTGCCTGACAGGCGCCTCGGGATCTGGAAAGACAACCCTAACAAGGCTCGTCAATGGACTCATCCCCCATTATTATGAGGGGAAACTCTCGGGGAAGATTGAGGTCTGTGGTCTTACACCTTCCAACCACGAGCTTTGGGAACTAGCGCCAAAGGTCGGATCAGTCTTCCAGAATCCTAAGACCCAATTTTTCTGTTTGGATACAACCGGTGAACTTGCATTTGCATGTGAGAACCAAGGAATAACGCCTGACAAGATACGCACGCGCTTAAAGGACGTCGCCAACGCGCTTGAGCTCACAGATCTTATCGACCGCAGCTGCCTCTCACTTTCTGGTGGAGAAAAACAACGCGTTGCCTGTGGCTCGGCCACTATGCTTGACCCAGATGTTCTTGTCCTTGATGAGCCATCCTCCAACCTTGACTTCGCTTCCATAGGACTTCTCCGAAAGATTGTTGCAAAATGGAAAGCTGAGGGCCGCACTGTGCTCATCTCCGAGCATCGACTCCATTGGTTGGAGGGCATCGCCGATCGCATTATTGTGATGCGCTCAGGCAGCGTGGAACGCGAGATTGACTCCAAGCAATTCTATGCATCCACTGCTGACGAGGCGCGAGCGCTTGGCCTGCGTGCACCAACCTTTGCGGCCATTGCAGCTGAACAGTGCTGTGCACGATGCGAGAAGAACGAGTTTGTAGAAATACGGGATATGAGCTATCACTACCCGCAGTCGAGCCGCGGCATCAACGTTTCTCGCATCGCCTTCAGGCGAGGAGGTGTCACTGCCATCATCGGAAGCAATGGTGCTGGAAAGTCTACCTTCGCACGCTGCATCTGCGGTCTTGTGAGCGGTTGCAAAGGGACCATAGACGTTGGAGAAGGTCCTAGCCCATTCTCAAGCAGACCAAGGAATAGCTACTTGGTTATGCAGGTCGTGAGCCATCAGCTCTTCCGAGAGAGCGTATTTGATGAGGTACTCGACTCCACGAGTCGTGCTGACGAGCACCTTACCCGTACTATACTTGCATCGTTGGACTTAACTGAACTGGCACAACGCCATCCGCTGTCGCTTTCAGGAGGCCAAATGCAACGCGTTGCCCTCGCTACGGCACTTGCATCAGGTCGTGACCTACTCGTGCTTGACGAACCTACCAGTGGACTTGACCTTGCCCATATGGAACAGGTTGCTGCAAGCGTTACCGCAGCAGCGGCGGAAGGACGAGCTGTCGTGGTTGTAACACACGATCCTGAGTTCATCAGAGCATGTTGCACCGACTTTGCCCGCATGGAAGACGGATCGTTTATAGACCAAGGCACGCTCGATGATGAGGGCTGGTCAAAGGTGCTGTCATTTTTTAAGAACACTCTTCAGAGAAACGAAGGGGATTGGAGACACGATGGACATTGCTAACTATGCTGACATGGGTGGCAACGTCCGTCGCGTGACGCACGATACAGATCATTCTGTATGGAGGGCGGAAGGTACTGACGGGCAGGGCATCATGACAATGCACGATGTCATGCCTGGAATTACCCTCATGTTCAATGACTTCACAAGCGTATGGAACCTTGAGTCGGGCTTTAAGCTTACCCCAGGATCACGCATGCTCTGCCTGAACTATTGTCGAGAAGGAAGAATTGAGTGGGAGTCTGGGACTGACTCATGCCTGTACCTTGACGTAGGTGATCTTGGCATTGACGATCACGCAAGACATGAAAGTCTCTTTCGGTTTCCGTTTGGACACTACCGTGGTGTCACCGTCTGTCTTGATCCCGACATAGCAGATAAATCGCTGCAATCGATGTTTCCCGAGGGCTTTCCTGTAAGTGTTAAGCAGCTCTACGAGAGGTTCTGTTCAGGCGATGAACCAAGTGTGCTCCGTAGCGGACCGTCGGTCGAGCATATTTTCTGCGAGATATATAACGCTCATGACCGCTTTAGAGATGCTTACCTAAAACTCAAGATTATGGAGCTTCTCTTGTTTCTCGGCAGTAATATTCCTGAAGGCGGACGCATTGGACAGTACGGTCTCACACGCGCACAGGTTGATAAGGTAAAGGAAATAGAACGAGCTATAACCTCTGATCTTTCTTCCCATAAGACACTCAAAGAGCTCTCACAAGAGTTCGAGTTTCCCTACGCCAGCATGCAGCGGTGGTTCAAGGAGGTTTATGGCACCAGTGTGCACGTATACCTCACACGCTATCGCATGGCACAAGCTGCGACACTCCTTCGGACAACCTCCAAGCCAATTGGTGAGGTGGCATTTGAAGTCGGATATACCAATGCCTCAAAATTTGCTTCCACATTCCGCAATGTCGTTGGCATGGCACCTGGCGATTACCGTGAAAGCGCTGGGCAAGAAAGATAATCCACCCGCATAGATACACTTGGAGCTTGCCGCGACAATCGGGCTTTTCTCATGCAACGAGCCATGAATACAATTTGCTCATACTCGTCGTTTGGGAGGACCCATGGACCCTAGCAAAAAGAAAAAGAGCAGTTGGATACGGCAGCTTGCTTTATTTACACGCGGACAGCGTCTAAAACTTGGAGCCTCGCTGTTATGTGCTGTGGTAGGTGTTGTTGGAGGCATTGTTCCCTTTTTTGCCGCCTACAAGTTGATTGCGCTCTCAATATCAAGCACCCTTGCCATCAGTGAAGTTGGACACTGGGCACTCATTGCCCTTCTCGGAGTGGCAGTTCAGACAATAGGCTATCTAGCCTCAACATCGACATCACACAGCGTTGCCTACCATACGCTTGAAAACTTGCGAAACGCCGCTTGCAAACATCTTGCTGCATGCTCCCTCGGCGATGTTCAATCAGCGCCCTCTGGAGCACTTAAGAAAATAATCATTGACGATATTGAGCAAATGGAGCTGCCCATTGCCCACGTTATCCCGGAATTTACCAGCAATGTGCTTCTTCTCGTCTCATGTTTTGCAATCGTGTGCTCAATTGATATCCGGCTTGCTCTCTCTATGCTCATCGCACCAGCCTTGTCAATTGTGCCCCTTTCGCTCCTTTTTAAAAACTTTGAACGAGACTATGCAGCGTACTGGACAGCAAGTGAGCGCGTTAACTCAACACTTGTTGAATACATCGATGGCATCGAAGTCATCAAGACCTTCAACCAAGCTGACTCCTCGTACGCTCGTTTTCGTAACGACATCTCTGAATTTGAGAAACTAACGCTTGCCTGGTATAAGTCTGCTCGTATCCCCATGAACGCCATGTTTGCAATACTGCCAACGCTTCTTCTGGGTGTTGTACCAGTTGGATGCATTCTTGTAGCTTCGGGCAGTATCGACGTAGCTCAGATGGCTCTTGCATGTATGTTGTCAATCGGCGTCATTGGTCCTCTCACCAAAATTACCCAGTACACAAACATGTTCAAGGAAATCGAGAAGGTAATGGACAGCGTTAGTAAGCTGTTAGAGATGAAACCCCTACCCGAAGTCTCCTCTCCCGCAATCATCACATCACACGATGTCTCATTCGAGAACGTTAAATTCTCTTATTGCGACGAAGAAGTGCTTCACGGCATCTCTCTTGAAGTGCCTGAAGGTACCTCGTGTGCTCTGGTGGGACCAAGTGGTTCTGGAAAGTCAACAATGGCCAAGCTCATTGCTCGATTCTGGGATGCGGGATCAGGAGCAATCCGCATCGGGGAAACTGACGTACGCGATATACCACTTGATCAGCTCGCTGGTCTTGTAAGCTTTGTGACTCAAGACAATTTCCTCTTTGATCGAACAATCTTTGAGAACGTAAGGCTCGGACGTGAGGGCGCAACTGACGCCGAGGTAGAGCGCGCGCTTGCTGCTGCGCACTGTGAAGAGTTGGCAGATAAGCTTGCAAATGGATTTGAGACCCTTTCCGGAGAAGCCGGAGGAGCTCTTTCGGGTGGAGAACGCCAGCGCATCTCTATCGCACGCGCCTATCTGAAAGATGCACCGATTCTTGTGCTCGATGAGGCAACTGCGTTCATAGACCCCGAGAGTGAGGAGCTCATTCAACAGGCACTCTCAGAACTTGCACGTGGAAAGACGCTGATTGTAATCGCGCACAGAATCTCAACGGTGCGTAATTTTGACAAGATAGTAGTCATGGATTCCGGAAACATCGTCGCTGAGGGAACACATACGGACCTCCTTGGTTCAAGTGATCTCTATCACCGCATGTGGGAAGCACATATCTCCAATGGAACTCATGAAGTGAGAAAGGAGCAGCGTAATGTTTAGTGCGCTTATAAAAGTGGTGCGTTGGACGGGCAACAAGAAAACGCGAATTCTCTTTGGCTTTGCATACTCTTTTCTTATCTCACTTGTTTCTGCAGCACCCATCGCTATTGCTGCCTGGGCCATGTGCGGGTTTCTCGGCTTATCAAATGGCGAGAAACCCGATCTTAAAATTGCACTTACGGCTGGACTGGCCATTATTGCTTCGATTGCGCTACGCGCAGCACTTATGTGGTTGAGAGCACGAGCCGAGGAAACCGTAGCTGCAGAACGTTCCAACGAGGTGCGTTTACGTATCGGAGAAGCACTGAAACGCGTCCCTCTTGGTTACTTTGACAATCACCCATCAGGAGAAATTCTCTCGGCACTCACAACCGAGTTGTCATTCGTGGAAATCCACGGTATGCGCATGGTAGACATGCTTGGCAACGGATACATAACCGCAGCTGCAATGGTGGCGTTTCTCGCCTTCATGGATCTGCGGGCCTGCATCCTTGCATTGGCTGCGATTGCGGTAGCAACGGTGGTACTGGAGCTAATGTTCAAAAATTCCGCGCGTTTGTCGCCCGCACAAAATGATGCACGCGAGGATATGGCTCAAGCAACGTTGGAATACATCCACGGTATGCCTGTTGTTAAGAGTTACCGGCAGGTAGATGCTGCTGTTTCAGCAGTACGCTCCGCATACGCACGTTCCAGGAATGTGAATCTCAAAACCGAGCTTGCTTTCCAACCCTTCAACGCCTTGCTTCTCTTTGTGACACGCAGTGCTTCGATTGGCGTCATTGTTATCGTATGTATCTCTTTCCTGAACGGCACGATATCTCTTCTTAACTTCTGCACGCTAGTGATGTTCTCCTTTATGCTGTTCCAATCAATCGAGGCTTGTGGCGATGCTGCCTACGTAATTGGACACATCGGAGAAGTTATCGACCGTCTTGACGCTATCGAATCCGCACCTGCAATCGATGACAATTGCAAAGCTGTAAAACTTGAGCATCACAACCTTGAGATGCATGACGTCTCATTCGCTTACGGAGATGGACCTCTTGTGCTCAACGGACTGTCTCTGACTATTCCCGAGGGAACAACTGCAGCTCTTGTTGGAGGAAGTGGTTCAGGTAAGACAACTGTTGCCAAGCTGTTTGCACGTTTCTACGATGCAACAGGTGGCTCCGTACGCATAGGAGACCACGATGTACGCGAGCTTTCTTGCGACAGTATTCTTGCGGACTTCTCCATGGTTTTCCAAGACGTCTATCTTATGGATGACACGATTGAACGTAATATTGCCTTAAGCAGGCCAGATGCACAGTTTGAAGAGATTGTAGAAGCGGCAAAGGCCGCACGCTGCGATGAGTTCATAAAAGCGCTGCCCGAGGGCTATAAGACAAAAGTTGGAGAAGGTGGAGCGCGACTATCTGGAGGCGAGAGACAACGCATCTCAATTGCTCGCGCAATTTTGAAAGATGCGCCTCTTGTTGTTCTCGATGAGGCAACGGCAAGTGTTGACCCAGAAAACGAAGCAGAGATTCAAGCAGCCCTTGCCCAACTCTGTAAGGGGAAAACTGTGCTTGAAATTGCGCATCGTCTCTCAACAATTGAGGAAGCTGACCAGATTTTCTTCCTTAGAGATGGACGTGTTGCAGAACAGGGCACCCATGAGGAGCTTATCTCGCACAATGGTCCCTACCATGACTTTGTTGAAGCTCGCTCGCGTATTGAAGGCTGGCAGATTTCGAAGTAATGGCGAGATACATGCAAAGTATTGGGACACAGTTCACTTGCGGGCATATCCACAGGTAATGTGACTGAAACAGAAAAAGATTAGATTAGCAAAACACGTGTGTCTCAATTTATTGTATGGCCCTCGAGAATCCCCGATGCTCCTTGGGTCATCAGCAGTCATGGGGCTATCCTGTCCCATCTCTCGATTTTCTTGTTGCGAGGCGTCCCTTAGACAATTCCCGCCTTCTCGAAGTGCTTCTTCATGATCCTCAGCGAGACAAGGGCTCCCACCAGGCTCGTCGCCACCGTAAGAACGACCATTCCTGCGTACATGGGACCCGAGAACATCGCGACGAACTGCGCCATGGTCTCATCGGTAAGTCGCAGTATTTCTTGGCGCTCGGAAAGATACTGAGCAGCTGAAAGATATATGGGAAGGGTGTAGAGCGCCGACTGCAGCGTGCAACCGACGACGTAAGCCGCAACGAGACCTTTCCTGTTCGAGTACCCAATCCGCGTGGCAACTACCTCCGCAAGGGCCCAGCCTGCGATACTGCCGATGACGCCGAAGACGTTTGCCGCCATCAGGCCGGGCAGCACGTTTATGGTTCCCATGATGAAGAAGGTCCCGGTCTTCCTGACCTTTGCGGCAAGGAGCAGATAGGCTATCGATG
>ERZ773024.496-NODE-496-length-14554-cov-7.777088_pt1 | contig 14554 bp, 15 predicted proteins | sample MGYA00511667_ERZ773024 | MGnify/ENA primary metagenome ERZ773024 (study PRJEB29015, sample SAMEA2738117) | human oral metagenome | biome: human oral; feature: human-associated habitat; material: saliva | place: China | collected 2258 ... | reverse complement strand
CCTGGGTCCCAACCGCAAGAAATCAATGTAGCAGTTTTAGCTTCTTTAGCTACTTTGTCTACATTAGCGAAATGTTCAGGAATACGTGCATGTGTATCGAAGGAGTCGATACAGTTGAAGTATTTTGTTACCATTGGAGTTTGTTCAATAAGGTCTGTTGCAGAACCACCGCAAAGAACCATAACATCGATTTTACCTTTAAAGTTTGGTAGATCTTCCATAGTATATGTAGGAACACCAGACACTGTTTCTAAACCTTTACGGCGAGAGAATACACCAACAAGCTCCATATCAGGTTGTAATTTTACGGATGCTTCAACGCCACGACCTAAGTTGCCGTAGCCAACGATACCAATACGAATTTTGCTCATATTAGCCTCCTATATAAATCGAGAAATTTAATAATTAACATTTTTATTATAGCACAAAATTAGGGGATTTAATATTTTTCTATAGAATCAAATGATGAGAAATATAAACGACCGATTGCACTCTTGTTATGGGAGTACAATCGATCGTTTGTTTTTATAAATATTAATTTCTATAGTGGATAAACTCGATATTGGGTATATCCTATTAGAATTTTAATGTTTTAATTCTGTCAACGGCGCGAATTGTATTTTCGCGGCTACCAAAAGCTGTTAAACGAAGGTAACCTTCGCCATGAGGGCCAAAGCCAGAGCCTGGTGTAGATACGATTTGAACTTGTTCGAGCAAGATGTCGAATAATTCCCAACTAGTCATGTTACCAGGTGTTTTTAACCAAATGTATGGAGCATCTACGCCACCATATACAGTAAGGCCGATGGACTCAAGACCTTCTTTGATGATGCGAGCATTTTCTTTGTAGTATGCAATGTTAGCACGAGTTTGTTCACGGCCTTCTTTTGTGTATACTGCTTCAGCACCGCGTTGAATGATGTAAGGCACACCGTTGAATTTAGTGCATTGGCGACGGTTCCACATAGGGTTTAGTGGTTGGCGTTCACCGGATTTAGTTTTGCCAGTTACTTCTTTAGGCACTACAGCATAAGCACAACGTGTACCTGTGAAACCAGCAGTTTTGGAGAAGGAACGGAACTCGATAGCTACTTCGCGAGCGCCTTCGATTTCATAGATGGATTTTACAGTATCTTCTGTGCTGATGAAAGCTTCGTAAGCGGAGTCGAACATCAAAATCGCATCATTATCTTTACACCATTTGATCCATTCTGCTAAACGAGCACGGCTCAAAACAGTACCTGTTGGATTGTTAGGGGAGCAAAGATATACGATATCTACTCTTTCAGAAGGAAATTCTGGAGAGAAGTTGTTTTCTGCGTAAGTAGGAAGGTATACAACCTTTTGGAAGATACCGTCTACAGCTTCGCCAGTACGACCACCCATAACGTTGGAATCTAGGTATACTGGGTACACTGGATCAGTAATAGCGATGATGTTGTCTTCGCTGAATAACTCTTGGATGTTACCAACGTCGGATTTGGCACCATCGGAAACGAATACTTCATCAATAGCGATGTCTACGCCTAATGGTTTGTAATCGCCATCAACAATAGCTTGACGCAAGAAGTCATAACCTTGCTCAGGGCCGTAACCGCGGAATGTTTCTGCTTTGCCCATTTCTTGGACAGCCTTGCTCATAGCATCGATAATTGCTGGAACTAGCGGTAATGTAACATCGCCAATACCAAGACGAATAATGTCTGCATCTGGATGAGCTGCTTGATAATCTGCAACCTTTTTAGCAATATTTGCAAATAAATAAGAACCTTGTAGGTTTAAATAGTTTTCATTAATATTAGCCATGATGACTCCTTTTTATAATCAGATTTCTCTATATATAGTAAATTATATAGAATAATGACGCAAGGATTTTCTATAGAATTTCTAGTTTATATAAATATTGTTTTAGTTTATCACTATAAAAGAGCGTATTATGGGGAATTTATTACTCGTTAATTATATTAAAGTATATATAGATAACGCGATTATTAGCATTGATTTAATCTCTTCATTGTTTACTCATAAAATAGCTGTTGATATAATGAGTTTATAAGTAAATATCTTGATTGTTTGTATGTAATGAGAGCTAAATTATTGGCTGTATTTAGGGGCGTAAATTGTTTTTTGGAGGGATATTATTATGGTAGCTTGTAAGATGTCTATTAAGAAAATATTTGATCGGATTAAGCGCGTTGATAAGTGTGAAGAGTTTAAAACAACCTATGGCATAACTCTTTCTGATGAAAAGGGAAAAACCAAATTTGCAGCTAATTTTTATAAGTCGGCTATTGTAAATTACAAGGGGTATGTAAACGGCTCTAAAGACCTATATAGTGAAGTTATTGCCGAATCCCTTGTGAATGATAGTTTTATAAAAGATTGGTTAAATTTAATACCCGTAAGACCAGAACATTTTAAGATAAATCATCCGAATAGAGATGAAAACGTGGATGCCCTAAAAATTACTAATCGAAAAGAGGAAATATTAGCGAAGTTATTGTTTTATCAACGTGAAGTTGCTGGATTAGGCTATATTTTTGATTACCAAACACCATTAAAAGAGAAACAAAATGATTCTTATGGGAAAATAGATTTATTAGGTTATAACACTGATGATAAATGTTATTCTGTCATTGAATTAAAATATCGTCCATCTGGTAGTGAGGAAACTTTATTACGATGTGTTTTAGAGGCTTATACATATTATAAGCTGCTAGATATAAAACAGATTAATTCTGCAGTTGGACATGATGGTATAAAGAAACTAAAGAAATTACCTAGGTATGAACATACGAATAAAGCAGAGTTAGTCGTTTTATTTGATGAAAAATCTTGCACCAAAGATGACGGTGGAGCAGAAACTAATTTGATGCTTCGTATTGATTCAAATGAACCTAATAATCCTAGGTATCCATCCAAAACTGTTGTGTCACAACAGTTTAAAGAGTGTAAAGAATTGATTGATTCTAGTAAACGTAAGGGGTTACAAACTTTATGTGAAGAAATCTTGGCACAAGAGCCTCATTTAAAACAAATTCGATTTGTTGTATTACGTGTTGATACAGATAGTAAATCTTCTTACCCAACTAATATAAAAGGTTGGTCTAGAAAATTAGATCGATTATATCGAGCAGAGACATTACTAACTATTCCTCGTAAAGGTTAAGTATGAATATAATTATCCATCGTGGCACTCATCAAATTGGTGGTAGTGCCATAGAAATTAGTACAGCATCTACTCGTATTATATTGGACTTTGGTAACGAATTAAGTTTAGATGAAAAGTACATACCTATAAATTTAGATATAGACGGCGTTACAAAAGGGATGCCGGATTGTGACGGTATTGTGATTTCTCATTATCATATGGATCACTTAGGACAACTAACCTCTGCATTACCAGAAATACCATTATATATGGGAAAACTGAGTAAGGAAGTGGCTATGATAGCAACTGAACATCAAGATAAAGATGTATACTTACGTTTGTTAGGTGCAAATACATTTCGTGGAGGCGAAGCCTTCACTATTGGAAATATACATATTAGACCTTTGGTTATCGATCATAGTGCTGTAGATAGTTATATGTTTGTCATTGAAGCAGAAGGTAAACGTGTCTTATATACAGGTGATTTCCGGATGCATGGGTTGCGTAGTCATATAGTAGAGAAATTAGTTAAAACCTATATAGGTGAGGTTGATGTATTAATTACAGAGGGAACATTAGTATCTCGTGGTGTTAATGATGGTATATCTGAAGCTGCTGTGTTAGAGGATATTTCTTCATATATCCAAGATGGAAAATATGTTTTCGTTATATGTTCATCTACGAATATTGACCGTATTATGGGAGTTTGGCAGAATATGCCAAGTGATAAAGTTTTAATTTGTGATGCTTATCAGAAAAGAATATTAGATACTGTCATAAATAATGTATATTATGAAAGCTCTTTGTATCGTAGACATGATAGCCCACTAGTTCTTAATAAAGGATCGTATCCTAAATATTATATGGATCATGGGTTTGTATCCCTAGTAAGAGGAACAGAATATTTTATTTCTCATATTAAAGAGTTTCCTAAGGATGATGTACGTATTATATATTCTATGTGGACAGGATATATTGAAGAAAACCTAGCATTGAAAGCTTTATTAGATGCCTACCCAACCTATATATGTCATGCCAGTGGTCATGTGACTAAGGATGATTTGATTAAGTTTATAGAACTAGTTAACCCGGATGCTATTATTCCGGTTCATACTGATAATCCTGAGAGATTAGAGGAATTAGTACCTCATAGAAATGTGTATGTTGTTAATGACAATGAACCATTTATCATATAAATTTTCGAAGAAATTCTGTTTATGTTGTATAATAAATAAAAAGAGAGCCATCAACGTATGGTAGAGTTAGGCTCATCTTATAAACAGTTTTAAGAGGATTGCCTAGCGTGCGAGTATTTTGAATACTCTGTTGCGTTAGGCTTTTATCTTTACTTAAATAATCAAAAATCTGCGTAGTATTTTACTACGCTTTTTTGTTGAAATTATATTAGAAGTTTATATATCCTTATGTATATTTTTGATATAATGAATATATATTTAGTTTAGTTCGGTTTATATGAAAGCTCATATAGTTGAATATGGAAGTGGTGACTGTATGCTGACGATTAGCAATAAAGGATGGCTTTTTACTTCTATATTAAGTGCATTGATGGCGTTTACGTCATTGTCGACGGATATTTATTTACCTGCCATGCCTGAGATGGGGCGAGATCTTAATGGTGATGCGGAGCTAACGTTGACTGGTTTCTTAATAGGTTTTGCGTTGGCCCAACTTTTCTGGGGCGCCGTTAGCGATAAAATTGGACGTAAGAAGCCACTTATTATGGGGGTAGTTTTATTTATCATTGGCTCTGTAGGCTGTGCCTTGAGCTCATCCATGATGGAATTATTGGCATGGCGTGTGTTTCAAGCGTTTGGTGCCTGCGTAGGACCTATGTTATCACGGGCTATGATTCGCGACTTATATGGTCGGACTGAAGCTGCTAAAATGCTATCTACCTTAGCTATTGTTATGGCCATAGCACCTATAGCAGGGCCGATGCTGGCAGGGCATTTACTTGTATGGTATACATGGCATGCCATATTCTGGTTATTGGTTGCCATCGGTATTCTGATGCTCATTGCCGTATTAGTCATTCCAGAAACACATCCGTTAGAGAAACGTAGTAAAAAGTCGATAGGTCATACCTATAATAATTATTGGATTTTATTACGTAATAAAGGCTTTATGAAATATACGCTGTGTGTTAGCTCTTTTTATATTGCTATCTATGCGTTCCTAACGGGTTCTCCTTATGTATATATTGATGTTTATGGAGTTCCCAAAGAATACTTTGGCTATCTCTTTTCTGTCAATATTATTGGCGTAATGTTACTAAGTGCTATTAATCGTCGTATTGTAAGTGCTATACGACTCGATAGGTTGTTGCGATATGCCACATTATTTGCTGCCATTTGTGTATCTGTTGTAATGGGCTTAATGATTGTGGGCTACCATTCACTGTGGCTAATTGTTATTGGTTGTTTTTTATTCTTCTCCATGAATGGTATTATTGCGGCTGTAACAAATGCCTTGGCATTAGATAGAGCTGGCAGAATGGCTGGCTCTGGGGCGGCACTACTAGGTGCTATGCAATATGGTAGTGGTATTGTATCTTCGTTGATACTTACCTTTTTACCAAATGATACGGCAGACCCTATGATGGGTGTAATTGCAATATTTGTAATTATTTGTGCTATTATCGCTTTTCCTGAAGATGAAAAATACAATCGTATATAATATTGGTGAAAGCAAGGGCTTAAATTTGAGCTCTTGCTTTCATTCTTTTTTTAGGTTATAATAGTAAGGCTTATTGATGGTAAGCACTTCCTACCCCTATGTGTCGATAGGGGCATTAGTCCGAAAGAGGAGGTGATTTTGTATGAACAAATACGAAGTCATGTTTATTGTGAAACCAGCTGAAGAGGAAGCAACTAACGCTGTTATTGAAAAAGTAGAAGCTTTAATTGCTCGTGTAGGCGGCACAGTAGAAAAGGTAGATCGTTGGGGCAAGCGTCGTCTTGCTTACGCAGTGAAAAAATTCACTGACGGTTTCTACGTATTGGTTAATTTCGAAGCTGATCCAGCTGAAATTAAAGAAATCGACCGTGTGTTGAAAATCAACGATGATGTCTTAAGACACCTGATTGTTAAACACGATGCATAATTAAAGCCTGGAGGAGAAAAGATGAACTCTGTACAAATTCTAGGTAATTTAGCTCGTGATCCTGAAGTACGTTTTACTAAAACTGGTAGAGCAGTGGCAACTTTCACAGTAGCTGCTACGAATACTTATATTGACTCTACAACCAATGAAACGAAAGAACAAACTGCTTTCATTAATTGCGTTGCATGGGGCAAACTTGGTGAAGCGGCAGGTAATCTTCGTAAAGGCAGTCGCTGCTTTGTAGAAGGTCGCTTGCAAACTCGTTCCTACGAGACTCAGGATGGTCAAAAACGTTACGTTACTGAAGTGGTAGCGAACTTTGTGGGCCAATCCCTTGATATGAATACTAATTCTTTCGAAGGTGGGTCCAATTTTGATAGTTTCAGTACAGGCGGCGATGACGAAAACATCCCGTTCTAGTGTCAGGGACTCCTACTAATTCGAAAAGGAGGATTCGCAATGAGAAGAGATAGAGGCAGAAAGCCAAGAAGAAAAGTATGCGTTTTCTGTGCAGACCATATCGATCAAATCGACTATAAAGATGTTGCTAAACTTCGTCGTTTCACGACTGAACGCGGCAAAATCTTACCTCGTCGTATTTCCGGTACTTGCGCAAAACATCAACGCAAATTGACTACATCTATCAAACGTGCACGTGCAATCGCTTTATTGCCATTCACTGCTGAATAATTGATGAATCAAGGCGGTACAACCATTTGGTTGTACCGCCTTTTTGCGTTCTTTTGGCAATATTGGGGGTTATAGGACAAAACGTGGCTTATAGGAGAACGTGGCTTATAGGATAAAACGTGTTGGCTTTATGGGCAATGAGTCTTGTAAAGTGGCTAAATATAGCCTATAGAACTGATTATTCTGATTTACTATGCACTGAATGCATGGAGGCAGTGTTAGATTCATTAAATCTAACAAAATAGCATATTTATCGCATAGAATAAATATTCAATAAAATAGATATAGAAATATATCTTAAAAAATTATAATAATACCTTTGAAAACAGTATTTATATGCCTAATTTATATAAACGAATTAATCAAACTTATGCATATCATCACCAAATCTTATGGCTTTTATACTATAATGTGAGTATATGCTTAGTACTGTAAAGTTCAGTGAAAGGTGGTAAGTACATGGGATTTTTGAAAAAGGATATATCCCGTCGCCAGTTTATTGGTGGTGCTTTAGCGTTAGCAGCCGCATCAGCGGTGCCGTCGTTTATACGAGGCGCTTATAAGCCAACACAGTCTGACTCATTACAAGTGTGGACTTGCGGCGGTTTGTCTGAAGCGTTCCTCGATTTAAACCAAGTTTATACGATGCACACGGGGCACAATATTCAGTATACTGGTGCCTTTGCAGGAGCTATTGGTAAATCCTTGTTAGCTGAGAAGAGTCGCACAGAAGTCTTTGGAGCTCGCGGTTTGGATCTAGCCAAGAACATGCGCAAAAAAGGTGTAAGTATTGCTTTTGAACCATTATGTTTTACGGATTACGTTATCGTTACACCTAAGGGGAATCCCGCAGGGATTCGCGATCTTAAAGATATGGCCGAGCCTGGTGTACGCGTTATGTTGCCGCTAGGTGCTTCGCCTCCAGGTAGTGCATCTGTAAAGGGAATCATGAAATTATCTGGTTTGACCGATGGTATCATGAAAAACTTAATGGCTGAAAGTGCTTGTGTAATTTCCATGATGTGTGATCTCGTAGAAGGTAAAGCCGATGTATCCATTATTGAAAAACGTCTTACCACACATGATCGGTTTAAGGATCGTATAGAGTACTTCTCTATACCTGCACAATTTGTGCCACCTGCACCGCTTACTTTCACTATTAATACGATGAAATATGTACAAGATCGTGCGCTGGCTGCCGATTATATTGAATTTACACGGTCCCAAGAAGGACAACAAATCTTAGAAAATCACGGATTCACATCCGTTCATAGTGCGAGAGGTCTCGATTTGATAGAAAGGTTTGGTGTAAAAGATGTGTAATCATTGTCCGTCATCTGCAACCTGTGGAACTCAAGGTAATTCTGGTGTATCTGGGAAACAAGCGCCTAAGAATTTAACCCTTTGGCGTCGTATTGTACAGTTTATCTTCCTCTTCATTATGGGGAAATGGGTATACTATGGCATATTCCGATGCCCTTATATTGTTCCATTCGTAAACTGTGAAAGCTGTTCCATTATTACCTGCTGGGGTCGCATCACGACGTACTTTTATGCGTGGTGGATTATCTTGCCGATTATGGTCGTATTCTTTGGGCGTGCTTTCTGTAGCTGGTTCTGTCCAAGTGGTTGGGTTAATCAAATGCTGGGAAAAATATCTATGGGGCCACTAAGAAATCGTAAGAGCTATATGCGTTTCCTTCAACTCGGCATGGTAGCAACTATAATTTTAGGACTCGTAGTATATTTTAAATTTGGTAATCCCCGCATTATGATCCCAATTCGGACGAGCGATGAATATTTTAATGCTGTCATTTTATCTATGCAGTTCTCCGAATGGTATTGGGCGGCTCGTACTATAACGGTCGTTTCTATTATTGCGGGCTCCCTTATTATCGCCAATGCTTGGTGCCGCTTTGTATGTCCTTTTGGGGGCGTTATGGAGTTGCTTCGCAAAATTTCTATTTTTAGAATTTTTAAAACAAATGATTGCGATAACTGTGATGCGTGCTTGCGCGTGTGTGAAATGGGAACACGACCAAATGAAATGAATTGCACCAACTGTGGTGATTGCTTACATGTTTGCCATAAAGATGCTATTAGATTTGGTCGGAAAGGTTAATTATGAAAGAAATTCAAGGACAAAGTTTCCTACAAAATCATCCTTGTTACAACAAGGACGCTTCTGCTAATTGGGGGCGTTTACATTTACCAGTAGCACCGAATTGTAATATTCAATGTAATTATTGTAATCGCAAGTACGATTGTGCGAATGAAAATAGACCAGGTGTGACGCAGCATGTCTATACGCCACAAGAGGCGGCTGCCTTTGTGCACAAGGTGTTTGATGCTCGTCAGGATATCTCTGTAGTGGGTATTGCAGGTCCTGGGGACCCTATGTGTGATGCAGACAAGACACTTGAAACCTTCCGTCTCGTGAAAAATGATTTTCCTCATGTCATGCTTTGTTTATCTAGTAATGGCTTAGCCGTACCTGATTATATTGATGAAATCGCTGATTTAGGCATTACGCATGTAACGATTACGGCTAATGCTATTGACCCAGAAATTGCAAAAAATGTATACTCCATGGTTCGCTATGAAGGTAATATTTACAAGGGAATCGATGGGGCCCGTATTTTATTAGAACGTCAGGCTGAAAGTATCAGAAAACTAAAGGAAAAGAACATCATTGTTAAGATTAATACCGTAGTAGTGCCTGATGTAAATATGGATCATGTGCCAGCCATTGCTAAACAAGCAGAAGCCTGGGGTGTTGACTTGATGAACTGTATTGCTATGATTCCTGTTCATGATACGGCCTTTGAAAATCACCGTGGCCCAACTTCAGAAGAAATCGATAACATGCGTCAATTTATTGGTCACTATGTGCCGCAAATGACACACTGCAAACGCTGTAGAGCTGATGCTATCGGTCGTTTGTGTGAAGCGTAGAAGCATAAAAGGCTATATACTCAATGTATATAGCCTTAACGGTTATGTATCATTTAGTATTTTTAACGATTCTATGGAGAGCAGATAATGCAGATTCCACATCTTTATGTGTGTTGGTATAGCCAAAGGAGAAGCGTACCGTTCCTTCTGGATAGGTTCCTAGCGTTTGGTGTGCTCGCGGGGCACAGTGGAGACCAACACGCGTCATGATGTGATAGGCAGACTCTAGTTCGTAAGCAATGCTCGATGCATCCATGCCATCAATGGTGATGGATACGACGGCAGTTCTATCTTGGATATTCTGCTTACCAACGATGTTAATACCATCTATTGATTGCAATCCTTCGAGGAAGGCTTGTGTTAACGCTAGCTCATGGTTATGAATGTTTTCCATTCCTTGTGACTCAATATAGGAGAGGCCTTCGTTGAGTCCAATGATACCAGGTAGATTCAAAGTACCTGATTCAAAGGCATCGGGCATATGGGTAGGCATCGTTTCTAAATGTGAGAAGCTGCCTGTACCGCCAGCGATAAGAGGGGTCAAGGTTTGAGCCATTTCTTTGGTCAATATAATGCCACCAATACCTTGAGGTCCTAATAATCCTTTATGACCCGTAAAGCAAAGTGCATCAATATGACAAGCTTTCACATCGATGGGAATAACACCTGCCGTTTGGGCTGCGTCTACTATAAATTGTAGATTATGAGCCTTGCAGATGGGGCCAATTAATTCGAGCGGTTGAATGGTGCCACATACATTGGATGCGTGATTGATGATTAGGGCTACTGTGTTAGGACGAATCAATGGCTCGATAGAGTCAATTTGGATGGACCCTGTGGAGTCGCATGGAATAGTATCAAAGGTAATACCTTTATCTAGCAGTTGTGTGAGTGGTCTCATAACTGCGTTGTGCTCTATAGAGCTAACGAGGACGTGATCTCCTGCTTTTAATAGGCCCTTGATGACCATGTTTAAGCTCATCGTCACATTCTGTGTAAAGATAACGTGCGATGGATCATGGCCGTTGAATAAGGTATGTAGTCGTTGTCTTGTTGTATAGATAATATCCTCTACATCGTAGGCGAGGGAATAGGAACCACGGTTGATGTTTATACCCCGATTCGTTATATAGTCGGACATAGCGGTGGCGACTGTTGGTGCTTTAGGAAATGAAGTGCTTGCATTGTCTAAATAGATATAGTCCATAGATAATCTCCATAAATAACAATGTATATTTATGGCTATTATATCATGAGTAGCATGTTACTTAGAATCGGAGCATGTACTCATAGAGTTTTTGTGTTTGTAGTTTGAAAGGAGTTTACTATGAGTGGGGCTCATGAAAAACGGAATTTAATTATCGCAGGCCTTATTATTGGTGCTATCGCGGGCTTCCTCGTATTAGCTGGAAATCCAGGTAATATGGGATTCTGTATTGCGTGCTTTGTTCGCGATACTGTCGGTGGTCTAGGTCTACATCGTGCCGCACCGGTACAGTACATTCGCCCAGAAATTATCGGTCTTATATTAGGGGCTTATGTATTGTCCATGATTCGTGGCGAGCACCAAAGTAGAGGTGGTTCATCTCCAATTATTCGTTTTATTCTTGGCTTTTTTGTTATGATTGGTGCTTTGATGTTCCTTGGCTGTCCAATTCGAATGATTTTGCGACTTGGCGGTGGTGACCTAAATGCTTTGTTCGGTATTGCTGGTTTTGCAGGTGGTATTGGATTCGGTACAATTTTCTTGAAAAAAGGCTATTCTTTACAACGAACTTATGCATTGAGCAAGTTAGAGTCCGCTATGATGCCGGCTATTCAGGTTGGGTTATTAGTACTTGTTGTAACAGCACCTGCATTTATCTTCTTTAGCCAAAAAGGTCCTGGCGCAATGCATGCTCCATGGCTCATTTCTTTGGCAGCTGGTCTTATAGTAGGTGGCTTATCTCAATTTAGTCGACTTTGTACGGTTGGTGGCTTCCGTGATTTATTCTTGTTCAAAAAATCTATTCTTATTTTTGGGTATCTTGCAGTACTTGTAGGTGTATTTGTAGTAAATATTAGTTTTGGTAATTTCCACCTTGGCTTTGAAAACCAACCGATTGCACATACAGATGGGTTGTGGAACTTCCTTGGTATGGCTCTTGCAGGTTTCTGTAGTGTATTGCTCGGTGGTTGCCCATTACGTCAATTGATCATGACTGGTGAAGGTAACTCTGACTCTGCTGTAACAGTGCTTGGTCTTGCGGCTGGTGCGGCATTTGCTCATAATTTCGGTTTAGCTGCCTCTGGTGCTGGTCCTACACTAAATGGTGAAATTGCTGTAGTTGTTGGCTTTATTGTGGCACTTATTATTGCTGTAGTTAATACAAAACGTGTAAATGCGTAGGCTAGAAATGAGTAACTATGAAATATATTGCAACATTTTACTCTCACTTTGGCGCGATTCGCTTCAACCGTGAAGCCCCTGAAGGGGTAACCAATATAGAACTTCGTCCGGTGCCGCGCGATTTGAGTTCCTCTTGTGGTACGAGTGCATCCTTTGATGCTAGTGAAAGTTTTACTTTCACAGAGGATTCAACAGAGGAGATTGAACAAATCGTAGCTGTTACAGAGGGCGGTTATAAAACTATATATGAAAGTCCCAATAAATAAGGCCTAAAGTCTATTTAGAGCTGTTAATGTAAACAGTTCTCCAATTATTATGTCATGTAAAAGAGGAGCTATCCGTTGAGATAGCTCCTTTTGGTTTATATAGCTCTATATTTTTTAGGTGGTTCACCAGTTTCGGCGGCTTCTTTATCAGCGCGCCATTTGCGTTCAAAGTATTTATGATACTCTACAGGAACGTCATCAGGTGTTAAGCTTTCATTAATGCGACTATCACCTTCGACGCAGTAGTCGATAAAATGCTTTATTTCTTTAATGGGCATGCCTGTGTGCTTCATGCATTCAATCAATTCTAACCAATCCATATCTTCGTCATGGAAGACACGGATGCCTCCGCTAGAACGTTCGACAAATGGCAATAGGCCTTCTTTGTCGTAATAGCGTAAAGTAGAAGGTGCCACATTTAATTTTTTTGCGATTTCGCCAACAGTATATGTCATAGGACCTCCTTTTGGATTCATATTAAATTTGTAAATAGATTTAGTTTTAGGAGTAATATATTTAGTATATAATCTATGTATATGATTAAAGGGTAGATTTAAATTTTATGTTTTTGCTTGACTTAAACCTAACTTTAAGTTCTATATTTGTTACATGCTGGACATACAGTATAGCACGGTTAGTAACACAAAACAAATAGGAAGGAAACTTATGAATTTAATTGATATAAAATCTCCAGCCGATTTAAAAGGCTTATCCCTTGCTGAATTAACAGATCTAACGGCACAAGCTCGTCAAGCCCTCATGACAAAGGTATCTGAACACGGCGGTCATGTTGGCCCTCCTATGGGTGCAGCGGAAATGATTATGGCCTTGCACTATGTATTTAACTCACCTGTAGATAAGATTGTCTATGACGTATCTCATCAGTCTTATGTACATAAAATGGTCACAGGTCGTGCCTTAGCATTTTTAGACCATGATCATTATGATGATGTAACAGGTTATACAGATCCTACTGAAAGTGAGCACGATTTCTTCAACATTGGTCATACCTCCACATCTATCTCTTTAGCATCTGGTTTAGCAACGGCTCGTAATTTAAAAGGGGACTCTGAAAATATTATCGCTATTATTGGTGATGGTTCCTTATCTGGTGGGGAAGCCTTTGAAGGTCTCGATTATGCAGCTACGTTAGATAGTAATATGATTATCATCGTTAACGATAATGACCAATCCATTGCAGAAAATCATGGTGGTTTATACCGTGGTCTTCGAGAATTACGTGAAACTAATGGTGAAAGTTCCACCAATATTTTCACAGCTCTTGGTTTAGACTATCGTTTTGTTGCAAACGGTAATGATTTAGAAACATTAATTGATGTGTTTAAGGATGTAAAAGATATTGATCACCCAATTGTGTTACATATTGTTACTCAAAAAGGTAAGGGCTATACCATTGCAGAGCAAAATAAAGAAAAGTTCCACTGGACAATGCCATTTGACTTAGAAACAGGTAAGCTAAAAGCGAAAGATAATGGTCCAACGTATGTTGGTACGATTGCGAACTACTTGATGGAGCAAATCAAAGTAGATCCAACAGTGGTAGCTATTATTGCAGGTACACCAGGTGGCCTCGGATTTAATTCTGAAAGGCGCAAAGCGGCAGGCAAACAATATATTGACGTAGGTATTGCAGAAGAGCATGCTATTGCCATGAGCTCTGGTATTGCTAAAAATGGTGGTAAACCCGTATTTAATGTGTATAGTACATTCTTACAACGTACCTATGACCAATTAGTACAAGATCTTTGCGTCAATAATAATAGTGCCGTTATTATGAATCACCAGGCCTCTGTATATGGCATGAACGATGTCACGCATTTGGGGTTCTTTGATATACCTATGCTTACAAGCATTCCTAATTTGGTATACTTAGCACCTACCAATAATGAAGAGTTGTTGGCTATGACTGAGTATGCCGTGCATCAACATGAGCATCCGGTAGCAATTCGTGTTCCTGT
>ERZ773024.495-NODE-495-length-14560-cov-6.168563_pt1 | contig 14560 bp, 9 predicted proteins | sample MGYA00511667_ERZ773024 | MGnify/ENA primary metagenome ERZ773024 (study PRJEB29015, sample SAMEA2738117) | human oral metagenome | biome: human oral; feature: human-associated habitat; material: saliva | place: China | collected 2258 ... | reverse complement strand
GGTGCATATCGACCGAGCGTATTTCATAGATGATGAACCGGCTTGAGGCCCCGCATGGGGTGCTCAGCCGGTTTTTTCGTGCCCCCAGTTTTTGTGCCTGCAGCTTGTTCATGTTCGTAGATTGTTCGTGCCCGCAGTTTTTGAGGATGCACTCTCAGGTGTGTGCGCGAGGACAGGCTGCCCGCGGGGGCTTAATTATGTGGAGCACAAAGCCAATGCACATATTTATACATGGATATGTATAGTGCTATCTGGGGATAGAGCATAGTCAGTAATAAAAAAGTTTGAAATGAATAAGCATACATAGCTTCTGCACAGCTTAGTCATGCCTGGCACAGAGAATAGCCCGGCATTCTAGAGACATGAACAACGAACAGAACATGACTCAGAACATTGACCAGGCCACCCAGACCGCAGCAGAACAAGCTAACGCAGCGCAAACCGCTGCAGAGCAGAAGCTAGCCAAGAAGAAGCTCACCCGTCGAATCTTCATCGGCGGCGGCCTCGGCGCACTCGCAGTAGTCGGCGGCGGCGCAGGCTGGGCGTACAACCGCTACCTGGCAGAGCACACCGAAATCGAAGATACCACCGCCTACGAGGCGGCAGCCGCCCAGGCAAACGCAAGCGCCTCCGGATCCGCCACCGCAGACCCCACCGAACTGACCGGAGTGAAGGTCAACGGTCAGAGCCTCACCGCTAACGAAGGCTCGATCACCATCACCTCCAACACCACCGGCAGCGGCTCGGACGCGGTCGTCTCCTTCGTAGCAGACATCAAGCTCGACAACGCAACCCTGCTGCGAAGCGCCTTCGCCAACAACAAGTTCGGCCAGAACATCATCGACACCCCCTCGAACATTGCCTCCGAACACAACGGCATCTGGGCGATCAACGGCGACTACTACGGCTTCCGTACCACCGGCATCGTGATCCGAAACGGTGTTATCTACCGTGACTCCGGCGCACGTGAAGGCCTTGCTTTCTACCGCGACGGCTCCGTCAAGCTCTACGACGAAACCGCAACCAACGCCCAAACCCTCGTCAACGAGGGCGTATGGAACACCCTCTCCTTCGGCCCCGCACTGGTCAAGGACTCCGCAATCGTCGACGGCATCGACAGCGTCGAGGTGGACACCAACTTCGGTAACCACTCCATCCAGGGCTACCAGCCGCGAACCGGTGTGGGCGTGCTCGGCACCAACCACCTAGTCTTCATCGTGGTCGACGGCCGCTCCACCAACTACTCGCGTGGCGTGACCATGCCCGAGTTCGCCCAGATGTTCAAGGACCTCGGTTGCGTGAGCGCCTACAACCTGGACGGTGGTGGCTCCTCCGCCATGGTCTTCAACAACAAGCTGGTCAACCGCCCGCAGGGTGGCACCAAGGAACGTGGCACCAGCGACATCCTCTACATTGCAGGGAGCGCATCGTGATAATCCTGATACCCGCCTATAAGCCGGACCAATCACTGGTCCGCCTTGCCCGGGCCCTGCGCGAACAGGACCCGCACGCCGAAATCCTCGTGATTGATGACGGATCCGGCAGCGCCTACGCACCCATCTTTACCGAACTGCGCATCGACGGCGTGACCGTGCAGACCCACCCCGCCAACAGGGGCAAGGGTGCGGCACTGCGCACCGGCATCGCCTGGGCGAAAGCAAACCGCCCCGGCGAGGTCATCGTCACCGCCGACGCGGACGGCCAGCACCTACCTCGGGACATCTTCCGTGTGGGTGTGCGCACCGAAACCGCCGCGGCGGCAGGGCAGAGGAGCATCATCCTCGGCGTGCGTACCAAGCCCGACCCGAACGCCGGCGAAGAAGGCACCAAGGTGCCGCTGCGCTCCAAAATTGGCAACAGCGCAACCGTAGGCTTCTTCGCCCTGGCGACCGGAGCCCGCGTGGCAGACACCCAGACCGGTCTGCGCGGCTTCACCCCGCAGATCCTGGACTGGCTACTGCAGATTCCCGGCGATAAGTACGAGTACGAGTTCTCCATGCTGCTACGCGCAACCCGCGCAGACGTGGAGCTGGTGCAGGTACCCATCGTGAAGGTCTACGAGCCCGGCAACCCGACCAGCCACTTTAGGCCCCTGCAGGATTCGGCGCTCATTTACGCACCGCTGCTTGCCTTCCTGGCATCGTCTTTCCTGACCGGCTTCCTCGTGGATGCTATCGCCCTCTTCGTCCTAGTGGGCATGGGCGCTCCGCTACTGGCAGCCGTGATCGGTGCCCGCATCATCTCGGCGCTGACGAACTTCACCGTCAACCGAATGCTCATGCACGACGGAGGCGCACGCCCCTCGGCATCCTCCTCGCTGGTACGGTACACCGTGCTGGCGGTGGGTATCCTCGCCGCCAACGCGGCCCTGATGGAAGCTTTGACCGGCCTGGGTGCATCCCTGCTGGTCGCCAAGATCCTGACCGAACTGATTCTGATCCCGATCAGCTTCGCGGTCCAGCGCCGCTGGGTTTTTCTACCCACCCAGCGTCAGGAAAATACGCGAGAAAAGACTCAGGCAATCGCCGCCTCTTCCGGCTTGCGCGCGGTGAGCTACGAGTCCACTCGCATGGAGGCTGCCGGTATCCGTACCGGCGTGCGTGCCTCCCAGGTACGCCCCTAGCTCGTCTACCCTAGCGTCCAGCTCGCTAGGGGCGTACCCCAAGATTTCTCCCACCTGTCAGTCGTGAGGGTGGGTGGGAGAAGCAAGCTGCAGCCCCAAAAGCCGCAGCATTCTGTTCACGAAAAGCCCCCGCTGAGAAAACTCAACGGGGGCTTTTTGTATGTGGCATCCTTCAGAAGCCTATTGGCTCACCGGCTTCCGAGCTGGCAACATGCCGATTACTGACCGGGGACCAGGCCGTGAGCAGTAATCAGGAACGGCGGGTTGTGGTTAGTGGTCGGGTTGGTTACATAACCAACACGAGCCGCACGGGTCGGGTGCTTGGGTGCACGCTTCGGCCAGGGCTTCACTACCGGGTTCGGGTCCTTCTTGCCCTGCACCATAGCCAGTGCGCTCGCCGCGTTCACAATGCCGGAGCCGCAAGCGTTCACATCGCAGGTGAGCGGCTTGGAGCTCTGCTTCAGGATCTGCTTTGCACGCTCAGCGTTCAGCGAGGGATCCACGGACTTCATCAGGGCAATCACGCCAGCAACCTGGGGTGCCGCCATGGAGGTGCCGTCGTACTCGGTGTAGCCTGCGCCGGTGGAAACGGTGGTACCCAAATCCACGGTGGACATGATGCTGCTACCGGGGGCGCTCACATCAACAAGCTTGCCGTAGTTGGAGAAGTCGCTGCGCTTACCCTCCTGGTCGGTAGCGCCCACCACGATCGAACCGCCGCAGTTAGCCGGAGCAACCTTGGAAGCGTCCTGACCGTCGTTACCAGCTGCGACAACGAGAATCGCGCCGCGCTTGTTCACCTCAGCAATAGCCTTGGAGTAGGTTGCAGGGCAGGTGCCTTCGCCACCGAGGGAGAGGTTAATGATTTTGGCGGGGTTGGAGTTCGCGGGAACGCCCTCAACGGTGCCGCCGGCTGCCCAAACCATTGCATCCGCAATGTCGGAGTCGTAGCCACCGCACATGCCCAGGGCACGCACGGGTAGGATCTTGGTGGAGGGTGCCACGCCGACGATACCGCGCTTATTGTTCATAATCGCCGCGATGGAGCCGGCAACGTGGGTGCCGTGCCAGTTTGACTCGCTTGCCTCTGCATCAGCATCGCAGACGCCCGCTTCTTCCCAGTTGCCCTGGTCGGTCGGGTCGGAGTCGCGGCCGTTGCCGTCACGGGCAATGGAGGGCTCGGTGATGAAGTCGTAGCCGGGCAGGACGTTAGCGTCCAGGTCGGGGTGCTTGACGATGCCGGAGTCAATCACAGCAACGGTCACGCCGGCACCCTGGGTGGTCTTCCATGCTTCGGGGGTAGCCAGACCCTTGGTGCCGTGCAGGTTCCACTGCTGCGGGTAGAGGGTGTCGTTCGGTGCCACAACCTGGTTCGATGCCTGAGCAGCCTGAGCTACCTGAGCAACCTTGGAGGTCGCGGCGGTACGGGTGCGTGCGTTGGAGCGGCGCAGCAGGTCGGGCTCAACCGATGCGACGGAGGGGTTAGAGCTCAGCGCTGCCATGTACTTCTCTGCCTGCTCTGCGGTGAGCTTGGAGGAGAGGGTCACTACGGTTGCCTTCTGGGCGGTGGTGCGTACGTAGTTGGTCTTGATTTTGAAGAGGTCATCGACGCTCTTCACCTCGGAGGTGAGACCCTGGTAGAGGGCGTCGTTCCAGGTGGCGACCTGGGTGCCTGCGGGGCTTGCCCAGTTGATGCCGCCCGCGTTCAGTGCGCTATCGGTGTAGGTGATAACGAATCGGTTGAAGCCTGCCTTCTGCTGCTCGGAGCTGAGGGAGGAAATGGTGGTGTGCGCCTTGGCGCGCTCGGCTCCGTTAGCCTTGGCGGGGGCCGCGAAGGATGCAGGGGCGCCCAGGGTTGCGACGAGTGTTGCTGCAGTACCCAGGCTCAGTGCGGTGCGTGCGACACCGCGCGCTGAGGGGTGAGTGGTAAAAGACATCGGGGTCCTTTGCGTATGTGAGTGCCGGAAGCGGCAAGTGGGTTGGTCATCCACTCACATAAATGCACCTTCGAGAAAATATTTGCATTCTTTTGCGTATTTGCTTGTGAGGAGCGAATAGAAAAAGAAAATGCACATCACTGCATTGATGTGTATTTTTCTCTAAACCCCCGTGCGGGAGTTCTTCGGAAGTAGTTTATGTGGTGAGATATCGCTATCCTAGCACCCTTTCCCATGTATGAAGCGGCTAAAACTCGATAGTGTGGCGTAAATAATGAGATTTTTCTTTCATGTAAATGCAGATAAAGAAATGCCTAGTCGGAATATTCTTGTGGCTTAAAGTAGTGATTTAAGTTTTACTCATCTTTGTATAAAATGACTTGCATCACAAAGGTTATTTTATTCATAAAGTAACCCCCAAAAAGGTGCTAGAGTATCTCACTGTGCGTACCCGTGCATGCACATTGTGGAACCACTTCACAGCACACACAATGCGCCAACACCTCACTCTTCCGTATTCACTCGTACCGAGCACACACGCCTCACTCTGCGCCCTCAACGCGAGTCGGCAACGCTATGCCGCATCGTGCGCACCCGGTACCACTCACCTCAAGGACGTCCATGCTTCGCATTGCTCGCCCCTCGCAGGCACGCACCTCACAGCGTTCCCTGCTGAGCTTCGTCACCGCAACCTGCCTGCTCTCGGCAAGCGTGATCCCCGCCGTGGCGGCACCCACCGCGCAGGCTACCCACGCAACCCATGCTTCGGCTGCGGCACAGACTTCTAACGCCACCCAGACCGCGCCCGTGGCATACAACCGCTTCATCATCACCTACACCGATGAGGCGAAGAACGCCGCCTCCGCCGACGCCACCGCAGATCAGATTGACTGGTCCGCAGCCGCCGGTACCCAGCAGGCAACCTGGAGCGACGCACTCTACGCGGGCATCACCTCCGAGGTGCAGAGCGTTGATGAGCTGCTGAACATTAAGACCAGCTACGTCCGCTCCACCGCACTGGATGCCAGCGTGATCACCACCTCGGCAGAGCTCACCCCCGCGCAGGCGCAGCAGTACATGAACGCCCTGAGTACGAACTCCAAGGTCGCCTCCGTGTCGCCCGATATGCGCCGCTACGCCACCGTGGACAACACCGCAGAGACCGTCAAGATCAACGAGCCGAAGATGAACCGCATGTGGTCCCTCACCGGTGAGAAGGGCGTCTCCGCGTTGGAGGCGTGGGGCACCACCCGTGGCAAGGGTGTGACCGTGGCGGTGCTGGACTCCGGCATTACCGCCCACCCGGACCTGGATGCTAACGTGCTGCCCGGCTACGACTTCATTGCCGAGTCCGCGTTCTCTAATGATGGCAATGGCCGCGACTCCGACCCGACCGATGCCGGCAACTGGACCGTAGATAACCAGTGCTTCACCGGTTCGAAGGCGACTGCCTCTGACTGGCACGGCACCCACGTGGCGGGCACTATTGCTGCTATCGCCAACAATAACGAGGGTATTGCCGGTGTGGCACCCGAGGCGAAGATCGTGCCCGTGCGCGTTCTGGGTGCCTGCGGTGGCTTCGACTCGGACATCACCGACGGCATTATTTGGGCTGCCGGCGGTAGCGTGCGCGGCGTTCCGGCAAACCAGAACCCCGCCCAGGTCATTAACATGTCCATCGGTAGCGAGGGCACCTGCACCACCCCGTACCGTCAGGCGATTGCTCAGGCGAACAAGCGCGGCTCCATCGTGGTCGTCGCAGCGGGTAACAACAACTTTGATGCCTCGAAGTCCAGCCCCGGCAACTGCGAGGACGTCATCAACGTGGGCGCAACCGATAAGAACGGCAAGCGCTCCTACTTCTCCAACTACGGCTCCCGCGTGGACGTGAGCGCACCCGGTGGCGACCGCCGCTACTGGGGCGGCGGTATTCTCTCCACCCTGAACGCTGGCAAGACTGCTCCCGGTAAGGCTGACTACGCCGAGTACCAGGGCACTTCCATGGCGGCACCGCATGTTGCCGGTATTGTAGCGCTCATGAAGGCGGTCGACCCGAAGCTGACGTACGCTCAGGCGAAGAAGGCCCTGCAGTCCACCTCTCAGGGCGTTGAGTGTGACCAGTCCGCGTGCGGTTCCGGCATTGTGAATGCGGCGCGCGCGGTTCGGCAGGTCCGCTCCGACCGTGAAGCTGCGGATGCTGCCGCGGCTGAGGCAGCACGCAAGAAGGCTGAGGAGGAAGCCGCACGTAAGAAGGCGGCTGAGGAGGCGGCACGCAAGAAGGCTGAAGAGGACGCTAAGCGTCAGCAGGCCCCCGCGCCTAAGGTGACCCCCGCTCCGAAGGTGACCCCGGCTCCGAAGGCCAGCCGTCCGGTGACTCGCCCGTCCCGCCCGGTGACTCGCCCCTCCTACCCGTCGCGTCCGCGTCACGGTCACACCTCCCGTTACCGCTCCTGGTACGGTGCTTCTGCGAACACCTACCCGAGCAGCGCTTACCCGAGCAGCGGCTACCCGAACAATGGTTACCTGGGCTTCGCGACCGGTAATCACCGCTAATAGAAACTGATTTTAGATACGAAAAGCCCCCGATGAGTTCTCTCATCGGGGGCTTCACTATGCCCGTAAACCGAGCCTAGCTACATCATGGGGTAGCTTAGCGCTGCTCTTCAGCCTCGCGGGGCTTCTGCGCGGGGTTGGTGACCAGCGGTTCGTCCTGGGTGATGGGCTCGGCGTCACCGTTCAGGTCGTAAACCTGGGCATCTTCGGGGATTTCCATGGCGGGAGCGCCGGGAATCCGGTCGTAGTCACCGGTGAGGCTCTCGCCGTTGGCTCCTGCCGTGAGAGCTTCTGTGGTTGCTTCGGCTGCCTCGTCGGTGGCGGCTCTATCGGCAATCTTGGTGTTAGATGCGCCTGCGCTCAGTCCCTTGGAGATCACCTTGATCGTCTTGCGCGGTCGTAGGTAGGTCACCTTACCGTTCGCGTCCAGGTTTCCAGCCTGTTTAGCCAGTTTGAAGCTGTTGATAATGCCTCGTCCACAGAAGTACTTATCACATTTGATGCGGTTCGTCCCCATGAGAGTAAACGCCTCCTCGACCTGCTTGGTGGTCATGGAGGTGCCGTTGACCAGCTGCTGCGCCAGCAGAGCGGAGACGTGCGGTGCCGACATGGAGGTGCCGCTCTCATAGTCGTAGCTGAACTTAGTATTATCAGGGCGGTCGAGGCTGTTCATGGACAGGGTGAGGATGTTTTCACCCGGTGCCAAGATGTTAACCCTCGTGCCGTAGTTCGAGAATGATGCTCGCGTGCCGGCCTTGGTGGTTGCACCAACCGTGATGACGCCCATGCAGTTGGCGGGTGCGTATTTGGAGGCCTCCGTGTTGCCATTACCTGCCGCAGCGACCACGATTGCGCCCTTGGAGCGTGCAATGTTGATGGCGCGCTGGTAAGCGGCGGGGCATGTGGTTACAGTGCCGATGGACATATTGATGATCTTTGCGGGGTAGGCGTTGTCCGGTACGCCGTCGACGTGTCCGCCGGCAGCCCAAATGATGGCGTCGGCAATGTCGGAGGTACGGCCACCGCATCGGCCCAGCACGCGCACGGGCTGCACGCGGGCGAGGTCGGCGGCACCGACGATGCCCATGCGGTTATTGCCGCGGGCACCGATAATGCCGGCAACGCTGGTGCCGTGCCAGGTGGAGGTGTGGGCGTTCGCCTGGTCCTTGCAGAGGTTGTAGGGGGCGTAGTCGCCTTCATCCCTGGGGTTGGGGTCGCGGCCGTCGCCGTCGCGGGCGCTGAGCGGGTCGCTGACGAAGTCGTAGCCGTTCGCCATACCGGTAACCAGGTCGGGGTGCGGCACGTAGCCGGTATCGAGTACGGCGACCTTCACGTTTGCGCCGCGGCGCAGGCGCGCGTTACCGGTGTTCTGAACGCCGGTGGTGGGGTTGGTGAGGTTCCACTGCTTGCTGTACTGCGGGTCGTTGTACTGGAAGGTGATGTCGCCCTCTGCGGCGGGGTAGTTGATGTAGTCGGGCTCGACGGAGGCTACATCCGGGTCGGAGGCAACCTTCGCCATGAACTCCTTCGCCTCGTTTTTGTTGAGGGTTTTGGAGGTCTGGATGACGGCGTCATCGGTGGAGGTGTTGTGCAGGAACTTGGTGTCGACGTTCAGCGCTTCGCTGACGACGTCGACGGTGTCCATGATGTCGTCAACGATGCCGCGGACTGCGTCCCACTCGCCGTCGCGCAGCATTTTGCGCTGCTTGGCTTCGTTGGTGTAGGTGACGATGAATCGGTCGAAGTTCTGCTGGGGGAGCGTGCCGGGTGCCGCCGCGGTGGGGGTGGTGGGGCGTGCTACGCCGTTGCGTGTGAGGGTTAAGGGGCTGACGGGCCCTTCAATCTGGGGTGCTGCCTGAGCTGCTGCCAGGATGGCTTCGTCGCTGGGTGCCTGCGCGAGGACGGCGGGCAGGTCGCCTCCGAAGAGGAGCGCACCTGCGGCGAGCAGGCTCAGCGCTGCGCGTGCGGGGCGCTTGCGGCGGCGGTTATCGATGCAGTGGTTATCGATGCGGGGGCGAGGAGGTGTTTCGGTGCGCTGCGCGCCGATGTATGGAAGCCTCATCTGGTTCTCCTGATGTAGGTGGTATGCGGACTGTGTGATGTGTACGGGTGCGTTCCGTCTGCAGGTGCACGAGGTGCGTATAGGGTTTTTGCGGGGCGGCAAAGGGATCTGTTTTTGGGCGCGCTGAAGTAATGAATGGGGTGAGGGAATAGCGTTTCTTTGACCCTTTTTCGTACCGAAAGAACTCTTTTTTGGACGGTGTGCAACGTACATTTCTAAGGTATCACTTCAAGGTGAACTTGAGGGATTTTTGAGGTGCTTTTCACGGGTTAACGTGCAGAAAATCAATCTCTGGAGGCTGAATAGCGCCCAATAATTGAGAGTTTATGTAAGTAAAGATTGAGGGTTGGAATATGCGAGGCAAGATATGCGGTACCTCTTACTGACAGGGGAGAGAAATAAATGTTTTAACACTGTGGTGTAAGCACTAGAATGCATTAAAAATGCAGTTGATAGCAAAAAATAAAAATAGCCTGAAATACGCGTGAAAATAAATAAAAAGCTGGCATCAAACACACGGGACAACACGCACCGCCGGTAGACACACACAGACCGGGGCGGCCACCGCATGGGTGACCGCCCCGGTCTATAGAATCATCAGCACCAGCACGCTGGCGCTCGCTACCTACTGGAGAAAGCGTCCTTAGGAAGCGTAGGAGCCCAGCAGGCGAACCGCGCCGCCGTCCACGCCCTTAGCGCCCTGAACGTAATCGGGGTTGTTAGCCTCGGGCTCACCGGCGGCAACAACGTCACCCATAATCCAGGAGGGGATACCGCGGTCGTTCAGACGCTTGGTAGCAGCCTCAGCCACGGAGGGGTCAACGATAGCGATCATGCCCACGCCCAGGTTCAGGGTGCGCTCCAGGTCGGCAAGGGGCACGTTGCCCAGCGAACCAATCAGGGAGAAGATGGCGGGAATCTGCCAGGTGGAGCGGTCCACGCGACCCTCCAGGCCCTGAGGCAGAACGCGAGCCAGGTTAGCAGCCAGGCCGCCGCCGGTCACGTGGGAGAAGCCGCGTACACCGCTGCCGGTGGTGCCGTCTTCGCCGTTGACGGGGAATGCCGCTGCCAGGTCCAGGCAATCTGCCGCGTACACGCGGGTGGGTTCGAGCAGCTCTTCACCGATGGTGCGGCCCAGCTCGTCCACCTGACGCTCCAGACCCCAGCCGGCAACGTTCAGGACCTTGCGGACCAAGGAGTAGCCGTTAGAGTGAATACCGGAGGACGCCATAGCAATCAGCACGTCACCCTCACGCACGCGCTCGGGGCCGAGCAGCTCGTCAGCCTCGACCAGACCGGTTGCGGCGCCCGCAACGTCGTACTCGTCTTCTGCGAGCAGGCCGGGGTGCTCAGCGGTTTCGCCGCCAACCAGGGCGGTACCAGCCTGTGCACACGCGCCAGCGATACCGCGCACAATGTCAGCGATACGTTCGGGCACAACCTTGCCGGTGGCAATGTAGTCGGTCATGAACAGCGGCTTCGCACCGCACACGACGATGTCGTCCACGACCATGCCGACCAGGTCGTAACCGATGGTGTCGTGAATATCGAGTGCCTGCGCGATAGCGACCTTGGTGCCCACACCGTCGGTGGAGGTAGCCAGGTAGGGCTTACGGTACTTGACGAGCTCGGAGACGTCGTACAGGCCCGCGAAGCCGCCCACGCCACCAACGACGGAGGAGTTGTGGGTCGCCTTGATAGCGCCCTTCATCAGCTCAACGGCGCGATCGCCAGCCTCTACGTCAACACCTGCGCTTGCGTAGGTTACGGTGGTGGTGTTCTCGCTCATTAGGATTCCTTCGGGGTAGTGGTAGCGGAGGAGTTTGCGGGGGTGCGGTCCTGCTCGGTGAGCAGTGCCTCGAGGTCGGCGTCGGGGCCGGGGTTGCACATGCCCATGCCGGGGTCGTCAGCAGCGATTTCTACGTCGGAGGCGTTGAACTTCGTTTCGAGAGTTTCGGTGCCTTCGCGGGTTTCAATGGAGACAGCCTCGGCGTGCTCGGGCTTAGAGGGAACGGGACGTTCCACGGTCACCTCTGCCGCCTTACCGGCGAGGGGGCCGCCCTTGCCCTTTTCTTCGGCGTCAAAGAGGGACTTGCCGCGTCGTTCTTCGCTGGGCAGTTCAATCGGGTATTCGCCGGTGAAGCATGCGGTGCACATGTTTTCGGTGGGCTGTTCGGTGGCTGCCATCATGCCGTCCTGGGAGATGAAGCCGAGCGAGTCGGCACCCAGGGAGGAGGCGATTTCGTCCACGGACAGGCCGTTAGCAATCAGCTCCGCGCGGGAGGCGAAGTCAATACCGTAGAAGCAGGGCCACTTTACGGGCGGGGAGGAGATGCGCACGTGCACTTCCTTCGCGCCGGCTTCGCGGAGCATACGCACGAGGGCGCGCTGGGTGTTACCGCGAACGATAGAGTCGTCAATAACGACAAGGCGCTTGCCAGCAACCACGGACTTGAGCGGGTTCAGCTTCAGACGGATACCGAGCTGGCGGATGGTCTGCGAGGGCTGAATGAAGGTTCGACCCACGTAGGCGTTCTTGACCAGACCGTTACCGTAGGGGATGCCGGACTCTTCGGCGTAACCGATAGCAGCCGGAACACCGGATTCGGGGGTGGGCATGACCAGGTCAGCTTCGACGGCGTGTTCGCGGGCGAGCTGACGGCCCATTTCTACGCGGGATTCGTAGACGCTACGGCCGGAGATGGTGGTGTCCGGGCGAGCGAGGTAAACGTACTCGAAGACGCAACCTGCGGGCTTAGCCTCAGCGAAGCGCTGGGAGCGCAGGCCGTTCTCGTCGATGGTGAGGAATTCGCCGGGCTCAACTTCACGCACGAAGGACGCGCCGACAATGTCGAGTGCCGCGGTTTCGGATGCGACAACCCAGCCGCGCTCCAGGCGACCGAGTACGAGGGGGCGTACACCCTGCGGGTCGCGTGCGGCGTAGAGGGTGTTCTCATCCATGAAGGTGAGGCAGAAGGCACCGCGCAGGGTCGGCAGCAGGTCGAGTGCTGCTTCTTCGAGGGAATCGAAGTCGTGCTCCGCCAGCAGGGCGGTGACGAGTGCGGTGTCGGTGGTGTTGCCCTGGGCGAGTTCGCCGTGCTTGGGGGGCTTGCCGCCATTCTTAGCGATGACTCGGTCGTAGAGATCAGCCGAGTTGGTGAGGTTACCGTTGTGCGCCAGGCAGAGCGTGCCGTGCGGGGTGGTACCGAGAGTCGGCTGTGCGTTAGCCCAGTGGGATGCGCCGGTGGTGGAGTATCGGGCGTGGCCGATAGCGTGGTCGCCGGGCATGGAGCTGAGGGTGGCTTCGTCAAAGACCTGGGAGACGAGTCCCATATCTTTGTACACGTGGATGCGTTTGCCGTTGCTGGTTGCGATACCTGCCGATTCCTGGCCGCGGTGCTGGAGCGCGTACAGGCCGTAGTAGGTTAGCTTTGCCACGTCCTCGCCGGGTGCCCAGACACCGAAGACGCCGCAGGCGTCCTTGGGGCCGTGGTCAATTGGATCGAGGTCGTGAGTGAGTTTTCCGTCGGGGCGAATCAATTCACTGTCTTTTCGACGATGGGACTAAGGATGCGTCTGCGCGGGCGCAAGACGGACGTGTGTTTCTGTACTCGCACCTGCCTGTGTGCGCGGTAGCATACACCAGACCTTTAAAAGTGTACCGGGTTTCAATGTAGACGTGGTGAAGGATACGCTAAATACCTCAGTATGGACCACTAGAACAGGCAACAAACACGCCAAATTACGAAAACTGCGTGGACCTGCGGGCTCGTAGCAAATTCTAGAAGAGCGGAAGAAGCGCCGATAAATCACTGCGCTCGCCCGACGCATCAAGCGCACCGGCACCCACCGTCTGCTCCCACGAACAGGCACCCAGCACCAGCGCCGCCCACACGAGCGGGCGCGCCTCCACCACGGACGGCGGGGTGCCGCGCGTATGGCGAGGACCCGCCACGCACTGGGTCACGCCCAGCGGGGGTACACGCACCTCCACACTATTGCCGGGGGCGAGGGTTGCCAGCTCTTCAAGGGTGAAGCGCACGAAGGTCGCACGCACCGAACGGGGGAGCGCGGCAAACGCCTGCTCCACCTTGGGGGCGCTCAGCAGGTACTCGCCTCGGGCGTGCGAATCCGCAGGCGCGCCGGCTGCCGCACACTGTTCCTCAAAGAAAGCACGCACTTCGCGTACCGCCGTCATGCCGTCTGCTTCGGAAGTTTTACGTCGAATCGCCACGACTAGTCCTCTTCCGGGGCGCCGGGAACCAAATCCTCGCGGGTGAAAAGCTCCTTGTGTACGCGCAACTCGCCCACCTCAACCGGCTTGCCGTCCACGTAGCCGCCGGTCACCGGGTGAACCACCAGCGCGAGTAGGCGCTCGCATTCCTCGGCGCTCAGGTAGCCGCCAGCGGTGAGAGCGCGCAGAGCCACGGCGTACATGGCGCGGTGCGAACCGTCGCTCATCTTCACCACCACGGACGCGCCCGAACGCAGGCCGATGCAGAGCACGCCCTCCGCGCCGCCCTTGACGATTGCGTCTAGTTCTTCGCTGAGCACGGTGTCGGGGGAGCCGGGCGCCTGAATCAGCTCGGGGTAATCCACCATGGCGGTCGCGACCGTGGAGGCGCGCGCATCCGCCCCGAGGTTGCGGATTGCCGCACCGAGGGTCGAGTAGGCGCGTGCGGCACCGGCCAGGGAGACGGCGTGCACGGGCGCACCGCAGCCGTCAACGCCGATTGCGGCTACGGGCTCGCCGGTGAATGCCTCAATTTCTTCGGTGATGACCTGCTGCAGCGGGTGTGCGGGGTCGAGGTAGTTGTGCAGTGTCCAGTTCTGCGATCCCTCTTCAAGGTCGCCGCGCTCAAGCTTGGCGGTGCATGCCCACAGGAATGCGGCGTGCTTGCCGGAGCAGGGGTGAGCCAGGGCAGTAGCGGCGAGGTTTGCCTGAACCATTGCCTGGCGTGCCTGCTTGTCGGAGGGTAGCGTGGGCTTGAGCGCCAGGTTTGCCGGGGTGAGCGGGTTGGTTTCGGTGCTGCCCTGGGTGAGTACGTCCTGCACGGCGCGCATCTGCTCGAAGGTGCCGCGGTGCGAGCCGCAGGCGATGGCGACCTGGGAGCCGCGTAGGGGCGCGCCCGCCTTCATGGATCCGATGGCCTGCAGCGGTTTGGCTGCGGAGCGCAGGTAGAAGGGTTCGTGAATATTGCCGAGGGCAAGCTGCACATCGCCGTCGGGGCCCAGCAGGATGAGGCGGCCGCGGTGGCGTGCCTCAATGAAGCGGTTGCGGGTGAGCTGCGCGAGTTCTACGTCGAAGGCGCTGCTGTGGTCGGTGGTGCGAGTGGTTGCCTGTGGGGTGGTGCTGTTGGTCATTCTTCTAGTTTAAACGGGGCG
>ERZ773024.491-NODE-491-length-14575-cov-11.144421_pt1 | contig 14575 bp, 10 predicted proteins | sample MGYA00511667_ERZ773024 | MGnify/ENA primary metagenome ERZ773024 (study PRJEB29015, sample SAMEA2738117) | human oral metagenome | biome: human oral; feature: human-associated habitat; material: saliva | place: China | collected 2258 ... | reverse complement strand
TCAAAAGGTGCTTAATTGGACTTCAAAAGGGCGTTAGTAAGGGTCTTAAAGAGCATCTTTTGCAAGCCAAAAGGGCGTTAATTTGAACGCTATTTGTGCCCTTCTGTATTTCAGTCTGTGAATTAAGTTTACGATGGTTGACGAGTAGACGAGTTAGACGAGTAGACAAGTTGCTTGTTATGAAGTTGACGGGTAGACGAATTAGGCGAGTGAACAAGTTGCTTGTTATAAAGGATAAACTCGTTCTCATGTTACCTTGTCTTTGAAACAAGCAACTTGTCTACTCGTCTACTCGTTCACTTGTCCACTTACCTTGTTACTCTGTCTTTCTTCGCAAGCAACTTGTTTACTTGTCTACTCGTTCACTCGTTTACTCATCATCTTGCCCCACACGCTGAGAATAGGAAGCATATTCTCCGCAAGTTTGCGGAGAATAATCGTTTTTTTCTCCGCAAAGACTTGGCATTATAGCAAAAAAGTTGTAAGTTTGTTGCACTAAAACAGAGGTCTATGAAGCATCAATATATATGGCAGAATGCTGATTTGCGTAAGATGACATGGCAAGACAACGCCCTTAGTTCACTTATCTCCGATGTTAGTCTTCGGCGTGGAAGCTTACTCGGTAGACTTTCTATGTTTGGATTTAAAGAGCAGGGAGAGTCTATGTTGGACTCGCTAACGGAAGAGATTATTCATTCATCTGAGATAGAAGGGGAAAGGCTTAATAGAGATAGTGTACGTTCGTCTGTCGCTCGGCAGTTAGGACTCGCACATGATGGTTTGCCTAAAACTGACCATTATATCGAGGGTGTTGTACAAGTGATGCTCGATGCTACCCAACATTTCCAAGAATCACTTACCAAAGAGAGACTGTTTGGCTGGCATTCTGCCCTATTCCCAACAGGATATAGTGGAATATATAAGATTACTGTGGGCGATTGGCGAAAAGGTAAAGAGGCGATGCAGGTTGTGTCGGGAGCTATGGGGCGACAGAAAGTGCATTATGAAGCGCCACCAAGTGGTGATGTGCCACGGCTGATGAGACAGCTATTGACATGGATTGACGACACAACACTTGGCATTGATCCATTAATAAAAGCGGCAGTAGCCCACCTCTGGTTTGTCACGATTCACCCTTTCGACGATGGTAACGGACGACTCTGCCGTACGGTAACTGAGATGTTACTATCACGGGCTGACAATACCTCACAAAGATATTACAGCCTTTCGTCTGAGATTCTCAATCATCGAAAAGACTACTATACACAATTAGAGAAGGCACAACACGGCGGATTAGACATCACAGAATGGATTGTATGGTTCCTTGAAACACTCCGTAAGGCTTTAGATACTGCACTTGAAAAGACGGAAGGCATCATCAGAAAGGTGCGCTTTTGGGATGAACATAAGGACCTTCAACTAAACGGCCGACAAAGAAAGGTGCTCAACATGCTCCTCGATGGTTTTGAAGGGAAACTGACTTCCTCTAAGTGGTACAAGATAAATCACTGTTCGCAAGATACCGCAACTCGTGACCTCAACGACCTTGTCAAAAAGAATATATTGAAGAAAAGTAGTGAGGGAGGACGTAGCACAGCCTATGAAATGCTGATATAAGACAGAAAAGAAAAAAGAAGAAGAACAACAACGACAACGACAGCAACAAGTAGCCCCTCCCCCTTACCCCTCCCCTAAAGGGAGGGGCGTAAACACCGTGATACCCCTTACGGCATGGAAAACGTTTAAGTTAATAGCTATAAAAACATTGCAAGACGCTCAACTGTTTATTCTATTATCATCCTCGCACACAAAAAACATTTTATTTTGTGGTCTAATACCCAATTTGGGTTAGGACTTCTACCGCAGATGAGGATTCGAAAAAACATTACATAAGTTCGGATAAAACATCTATAAATCACGGCAAAAACACATATAAAAAGTAGGTTTATAACTAAAAGGAAATCAGTTAGTTATAAAGTAACACAAGAAAAGGTGCTTAATTGGATTCCAAAAGGGCGTTAGTAAGGTTTCAAAAGGGCACCTTTTGCGAGCCAATTAGGCATAAAAAATAAACTAAAAGAGTATGTTTTGGAAAAGGGTCTGAAAAAAAATTGGACAAAAAAATAAGCAAGTCCAAGCCTCAAAACTAACCAGCCCTTCTCTCATTACTTCCCTTTAGTAAATGACCGTTGGTTCGAAGAGGAGATGGGGAGAGAGGCTCGGAAGGGGTATCTCGGTAATTACGCCCCTCCCTTTGGGGGAGGGGTAAGGGGGAGGGGCCAGTTGGGGCTCTGGCTGGGCCAGTTGGGGCTCTGGCTGCTTAGTGTTTTGCTTGGCTCATATTAAACCCAGCACAGATTCCCATACCATTCTGCACATTGCTGTAGGTGGTACGGATAGTAGAGAGGCCCGCTTGAGCAAGGGAATTGTTCGAAACATCGTTCAAAGCCTGTAGGAAACGGTAGTAGGCAGGGGCGATGTGATAGAACTCTAACTGTAATCCTTCCTCTATACCATACTTTGTCTTTAGCTCTGCCAAAGACTCTTTGGTCTCATCTTTTATTCCTGCGTAAGGTTCAACGTTCAGACGAAGTGTGTAAGTCTTGCCATTGATTGTCGCATCATCGAAGACATAGAACTGCTTATAAAAGTCACTACTGAAGTCGAAATCATCGTCAATGTCTGACAATGGGTTCAGAAGTGGTTCACTTGCCGTTGAGATAGGTATATACTCAGTTACCAAGTCGTATCTTACAGCCACACTATCATAGCTGTTGCTCTTACGTCCCTCCATATAGTCAGCGTAAGAATAGTAGCTCATCACCTCCTGCATATAGCCACCCATATTTTTAAAACAGGCAACATAAAGGTAGTGCAACTTCTTACTCTTGACACGCACAGCATAATAATCGTGTGTCTGGGCAGGGTCGCTGAAAGTGGCTTGCAGCTGCAGGAAGTCTTCTACATTTGCCGAAGGGTCTCTCTTCATACGTACCATACGTGTGGCAATATTGCTGATGCCAATTGGTTGTGGAATCTCCGTAGACGACTCGACAGCCTCTAAGCCCTGCGCTTCAACACGCAACTGCACCTTATCGCCCGCCTTCTGCTGTCCAACGACACGATAGCGACCATTGCCCAAGGCAGTCACCGTCCTCGTCTGTCCGTTCAATTGATAGCTGATCACTGCATCATCAATCATCACATTCTTCTCTGTTGTGTTATATTGTTTCAAAGGTATGCTACGTGACACCGTGATATAAGTGGTGTCGGAAGTAGAAGGCATACAATAAACAACCAACTTTGGCTTTGTATCAGGCAGATTGCTGACACTGAAATCATCCTTGCAACTCATCACCGATAGGGCAAGGAAGAGGAAGAAAAATATCTTTTTCATGTTCGAAACTTAGAATTTAAATGTGTAACTGAACGATGGAATCACAGGGATGAACGCTATGTTCCTTATCTTCATCTGGTTATTGCTGTCGATTTTCACACGTACCCAGAGTGAGTTCAGGTGGCAATAAGCATTGTAGAAACTGAGGTTCCAGATGCGCTCATGCCCCTTCTTGGTGGTATGATGGAAGTCGAAGCCGATGTCAAGACGGTGATAAGCCGGCAAGATAACGTTGTTAGGCTTTTCGTAAGCAAAGTTCAACGTGTTGTTATCAGATGAATTAAAGGTCAATCCTCCCTGCTCCTGCGCTGGAACGTCAGGCAATCCGATATACTGAGTAGGGATTGTCATGCGGTTACCTGTGCGGAATGTCCATGCTGCGAAGGCTGCAATCTTCTTTGTGATGTTCCATCTTCCGGTGAGCGTGAGCTTATGACGGTTGTCAAACTTATCATAATACCAACCATCGTAGAAGTCATCAAACTTCTTCTCAGTCCATGAGAGGGTATACGAACCATGTAGTGTGAGGTTGGAAACGTTGTAATCAGCATCCAATTCAACACCGTAAGAGCGACCATTACCCTCCATAACCATATAGTCCCAGTTGGCTGCTGGTGGCTCCAATCCTGCCCAACTTGAATACTGTAGGATATGACTTGAACGCTTGTAATAAGCCTCTAACGAGAGCAACCAGTGCTTGTTAGGTTTCATATAAGCTCCTGCAGCCACCTGCCAAGAGCGCATTGGGTGTAGTCGAGCCGTCGTTGGCACCCAGTAGTCGGTTGGAAGATCGAGGAAGGAGTTGGCAATCTTGTGTACAAACTGGCTCATCAGCGTGTAGCTTGCTTTAAGAGACAGACGCTCCGTTGGCTGGAACTTCATCGAAAGACGTGGACTCAGTGTTGCGAAGGTCTTACCGCTAATATGGAAGACATCGGCATTCACACCCCCGTTGAGGCTCCATTTCTCGTTGAGTGTCATCTCGTCTTCGGCATAGAAGGTCAGCTGATGTGCCACATTCTTATTATAACTGTGGGTAGCAATCGTGTCAGCCTTTGCCTCACTATTGGTTTGATAGTTATCAAAACGGTTGTAAGTCTGTGGCTGGAAGCGATGATAGGTATAGTCCTGACCAAAGCGAATGTGATGACGAGGGCTTGGGCGGAAGTCGAAAGCTGCTCGATAGCCGATGTCATCAATAGATGAACGATAGCCATGAGAGGTCAATGTTAGTTGTTCTTTCTCTCCAGGGCGTGTAAATCTCCACTCGTCTGAGCTGCTAACCGTTGAGCGATTGTGCGTATAGACAGCTGTGAAGTTAGCAAAGAGCTTCGGCGAGAATTGGTAGTTCCAGTCTAAGGCAGCATTGAAGTTACCCCAGTGGAAACGATTCACATAGATGTCTACGTCGTTATAACCACTGCTATTGTTACTGTGCCACTCGTCTTTTGAGTCCAATCGGTCCTCACCAGAGTAGACACTCAGCGACATTCGCGAACGTTCGTTGAAGATATTGGTCAACTTGAAGTTTAAGTCATGGAAGAAATACGACATACTCAACTTATCCTCATTGTCGCTCTTGTGGTTCATTATCGCAAAGGCAGGACGTGTGAGGAGATCCATCCAGCTACGACGCAAACCGAAGTTATAGGATGTCTTTCCCTTTCTGATAGGTCCCCCGATATGGAAGGCACCATCGAGTAAGCCGATACGATAGCTTCCGTGGGTCTTATAAAGGTCGCCATCAGCCGTGCGAACGTCGATGACACTCGACAGACGACCGCCATAACGTGCTGGGAAACCACTCTTATAGAAGTCGACATTCTTCACAACATCAGCATTGAACGAGGAGAAAAGACCTAATGCATGGTTGGTATGATAGAGAGGAGTACCGTCGAGTAAGAAGAGGTTTTCGTCGCCATTACCACCATGAACGTAGAGACCGCTGGCAAGTTCCATACCGTCAGCTACACCGCTCGTACGCTGTAAAGTCTTGATAACGTCCGGACTACTCAACAGTGCGTACTCCGTTTTAATATCTTTCTGTGAGAGAGAGAGTTTTCCAGTCTGCGTTTTCAACAAAGGTGAGTTCAGGTCTGTCGTCACAACCACCTCATCCAACTGTGCTTCGTTTTGCAAGATGATGTCATGGTTTTGGTTTGCAGATAGGTCAATGGTCTCAATAAGGGTTTTATATCCTACGTAGCTACACCTTATTTCGTGTCTTCCTTCGCCCAATGTGAGCGAGAAATGTCCGTAGGCATTCGTCATTGTGCCTTGTCGTGTGGTGAGGTCGTAGATAGTTGCATTGATAAGTGGTTCTCCATTACGGTCTTTCACATATCCACTGAGCGTAAAACGCTGGTGCGTCTTGTCCTCATCAATGCCCCGAATCATTCTTTCTTTTGGCGCTTCATTTTTCCATGTTACCGCACCAATCCCGTTAGCCTTATGTGCATACAATCCCAAAGGGCTGAGCCATAAGGCAGCTAATAAAAACTGTTTATTCATCTGAAATAAATTTAAGCGGTGCAAAGATAATACTTTTAATTCAGAATTCAGAATTCAAAATTCATAATTATGATTACTGGTATGATTGATAGTAGACAAGTTTACGAGTTGACAAGTTAACCAGTTGCTTGTAGACAGAGTAAATAAAAGACAAAGTAACAGATGAACAAAGTTCTTTTAAGTAACAAATTTACGGGTGAACGAGTTGCTTGTGCTGGACTTGTTTTTAACGTTACTCTTGGTTAAAAACTAATGACAAAAGAGGAGCCTAATCCTAAAGAATGAGAACAAGTGCGCACTCCTGACACACGATAAGGTAAGAGATTGTAGTCTATAAGGAAACGAACATTATAATGCTGACGAACTCTGAAGGTCAGTGAAAGACCTGTTCCAAAACCTACTCCATGATGAGAATCAATTAAATCGTCCGTTAACTTTATGTCGGGATAAAACACAGATGAAACCAAGAGTTTACTACCGAGAAGCCAACGCTCTGATAACGGATAAGAGAAATAAGCACCTCCACCTAACTTCCACGTATCGAAGACATTATCTTCAGCCTTGACATTGTCTATGATGACTGACGTACGGGTCACAGAGAACCGCCCACCAACACCAATATAGGGATTAAAGAAGTAGGCTCCCTCAACAGCTGAGGTACATCCACGCGACACCTTAACTTTTGAGCCTTTCCCATTGAGATGCGTACCTAACGGCTCATTAATAAGAAAATTAAGACCAACGTATGACGGCTTCTGTAGCTTATCAAACTTTTCCTCTACATCAGCCTTTCTTAACCCATGCTCCTTAAATATCAAATCCGTAAAATAATAGCCCAACTCTGTAGCCACAATACCTACGCCTGCCCCTGTCAGTACGTCGCTCAGCCAATGCTTATTGTTTGCCATACGCATTAAACCTGTCGCTGCTGCCACTGTGTAAGCACCGACACCTATCCACGGACTCCGATACCCATACTCCTTATTCAGCATGGTAGCAGTCATAAAGGCTGTCGCAGTGTGCCCAGAAGGGAAAGAGCGTAGGTCCGTACCATCTGGACGCTCTACTTGAGCAGAATATTTTAACGAATTAACAATACCTGCCATCAACGCTACCGACATAGCATTAGAGGCAAGCATACGCCCCCAGCTACTTCTACCTTTCACGCCACTAACCTTTAAGCCAAGCATAACGGCAGCAGGGAGATACTGCGTGTAGTTATCTAAACTCCTATCAAATCTTGGTATATAATCATTTCGCAAACCACGAAATTGCCTACTCTGCCCTTTCATGATAAGACCGTTTATAATAAGTGGTGCACAAGTATATATTATCCTATCAAAATGCGGTTTAGAAGCGTTACAAGACTTTTCCTCTCCTTCCGCAGGAACACATTCTATAGAGGGAACTAAACCTGTGTCAGCAACAAGGCTTAAACTATCAACCGTTTTTATTGAGTCCGCAAGCTGTATGCTATCTTGCAATACAGCAGATGCCTTTGCCTGACAACAAAGACATACGAATAGTATCGGTATAAGAAATATCTCCTTAAAACGTTTCATCTCCTCAACGAGCATTGATCGTAAGTTTGTCTAACATGGGTTTATCGGCTACAAAATTACTACTTTTCCACGGGAAATGAGAATATTTTTTACCTTTAAGAGTAATCTTAACAACTATCTGTCGATAAATGATTATAATTTGCCAAAATTCACACACCCTCTCCTCATTATTTCCTTTGGTCAGCGACCGCTGAGTTGGAGAGCCTTCCACTTACCATCCTTCAAGACAAGGACCTTATTATTCTTAACCTGACGATAATTAGCGATGCTATCGTGCTGCAACGGCACAACCTCATTGCCCTGTTTATCAATAAATCCCCACTTACCTCCAACGGTATATTCGTGTTCTGGATTATCAGCAGGTCGCACTGTCTTGCATCCCACTGCCACAGCTGCCAATCCCTCATGATATGGGAAGAACCAAAATTATTATTCCAATTCAAGGCTTGACCTCGACCCTCTAATCATATACGATAAAGAAAAATATACCTATAGCTATTTATCCTTGTCACGTGACACGTATGAGCGGTTACACAATAGCAAGCGCAAGCTATCTTAGAACTTATTTTAACGGCTACGGATATTATAATGTAAAAACAAGTAAGCTTAAGATTTATCTTCGTCCTTTCAATGCATACGCAGTGCAATTCTATGACACCTTTCAAAGAACAAGAATTCCACTCACAGGACGTTATCTGATTTATGAACTCACAAAGGTTCAATAAGGTGTACTGGCACATTTTCTTTTGTTAGATAATTTCATAAGCTAAAAATCAAAAGGGCGTTAATTCCATTCGAATTAGCGCCCTTTTCGCTTGCAAAAGATGCCCTTTAAGACGCTTACTAACGCCCTTTTGAAGTCCAATTAAGCCCCTTTTGCTTTACAGCTTTATAACTATTTGATTTTCTGTTGGTTGTAGAGTCGCTATTGAGGTAGGTTTTTGTATGCTCTTTAAGGTGATTAGTTTAAGGGAGTGTAATGTTTTTTTCAGGGTGGGGACAGGATAAATAAAAGACATAGTAAGTAGACAAGTCAACGGGTGGACAAGTTAACAAGTTGTTTGCTAAGAAAGACAAGATAATAGAAAGACAAAGTAACAGGGTAAGTGGACAAGTGAACCAGTTGCTTGTATCAAAGACATAGTAACAGATGAACAAAGTTCTTTTGAGTAACAAATTCACGGGTTGACAAATTAACGAGTTGTTTGTCTACTTGCTGACCTGTGCACTCAAAAACTCGTCACAAAAACCGCTCATCTGTTACCCTGTCTACAATCAACTGACTAACTCGTCCACTTAAAAAATGTTCATCTGTTACTCTGTCTTTTATTTACTCTGTCTACAAGTAACTTGTTAACCTGTCCACCTGTTAATTTTGTTATTCAAAAGAACTTTGTTCATCTGTTACTCATTGTCAAGGTTAGTGGTTGTTTCCTGCCAGACAAAGCATTACAGCCTTAGTGTCTGCATAAAACTATTTCCGTGACAAAGATAATGTTTTTTTTAATTCATAAAATAAATGTAAAAAACAGATGGTGCGTAGCAAACGGAGGTAAGATTTAATACAGTAAGATAAGGGAATAAATTGACAATTTAATGTACGAAAATATTAGAAAAAGTAGCTTTAGTATCTTTGTAAGTGTTTTGTAATCTGTCAGTTGCAGAATTGTACTTTTAATGTGCTTTGTAAGGTTCTAAAGGGCATTAATTCAAATGCTATTAGTGTCCTTCTGGATTTTAGAATATGAGTTTCTTTGATAAGATATTTTAAATGTATTCTTTTAGTAAATGTTTTGGGCTTTGAAATAAAAAGTTTAACTTTGCCGATATTAAGTGATTTGATATTATTATCATAAGATATTTGTTATACAATGGAAACTATAAAGATTAAAATTAATAAACTTGGCCGTGTCACTAACAGCCAATTAGAACTTTTGCCCTTTGTAATTTTTTCTGGTGAGTCGGGATTAGGTAAAAGTTATCTAGCCTTGTTGTGTCACTATTTTTATGAATTGCTCGTAAGTTCTTCTCTTCTTACACGTTTCTTTGATAGGGAAGGGTATGATTACAAAGTACTATCTAAGAACTTCCATAATGAGGGTTTAGCTTTAGAAATAAGTAAGACAGAATTGGAAAGATGGCTTTCTGAAAATGCGATAAACTATATTGGAACAATGTTAGGAAATAATAATCTAACAGGATCTATAGAAGTAACGTTACCTGCAGTTGTTCCTTCTAAGTTAAGTTTTCGTTTTAAAGAGGAGTTGACTGGATTGGTTAATGCAGAGGATGTTGATATTATTCTTAGTATGGATAGCTTAAAATATCGTGTTGGTAATGCTATTCTTGGAGAGGAATCTCCGTTTGCATTTTTGCTTCGCTTTGAATTAATAACTTATCTTTTTGGAGATTTTCAAAGTTTAGACAGTAGTTTTGTTTTTCCTCCTTCAAGGGGACCTGTTTTGACCGAGTTGTTAACAGCTCAAACAGGAATGTATTCACATTTCTTACAGGATTTGAATGAACTCAATCGTAAAAAAGATCTCACAACTCCTGCATCAGAGAATATGTTAAAATTGTTCTATAAAATTCTTGAAGGTGATGTAAAAAGAGAGGACAATAAGTATTTGTACCAGACTTCTCATATGGATAATCCTATCCCTATATCAGCAGCAGCAGCATCTGTAAGAGAGATAGCTCCATTAGAATTGCTTGTAAAAAAAGTGAATATATCTGCTTCTTCTTTGTTGATTGAAGAACCAGAGGCGCATCTTCACCCTTTAAAACAACGAATGATGGCTGATATTTTAAGTGCATTTGCCAATTCTGGATGCTTTATACAGGTAACTACTCATAGTGATTATTTGATAAGACGTTTAAATGAACTTATTAAGTTATACAAGGTTAAAGAACAAGTAAAAGACGAAAACCGCTTCTTGGAACTTTGTGAAAGTATTGATACTTTACCAGAATTATGTTTACCATCTAATATCATAGGTGCATATGTATTAAAACCTAATGGTGATGGTAGTTCGCAAATAGAGCAACAGAAGTTGTATGATGGTGTTCCTTATATAACTTTTGGAGAAGCAATAGATAGGAGTATGGATACTGAACGAAAAATAGAGGAGGAACTTTCTAATGTCTCTAAGTGATAACTTTTGCCAATTCTTTGATAAAGTAAATTCAAGACAATTTGTGTTCTATAGAGGATCTGGTCCATGGAAAATACATGAAAGCGATAAATCTGCAAAAGTTACAGATTTAGAAATTTCTGGGGATAATCTACAGTTTGTGGGATTTGGGCAAAAATTAACTAAGAATATGTCTTGTCTTACAATTAATCGTAGTAACTTATTTAAGGACAAAGAATGTGATGGAATTGCATTTGTCAAGAAAGCAGAAAAAGAAGATTTGTTATTTGTGGAAATAAAATCAAAATATGATAGTAATCCAATTTTGTGTGCTGTTTTACAAATGTGTATATCTTTCCTGAAAATGCATACTATGTTATCCTTGTGTTCTAATTACATATTGGATAATATAGATATCTGTTTTTTGATTGTTACAGGAAAAGCTGAAAACGATAACGAGGAAGCAAAAGTAAAAGTCTATGCTATTCAAGCTGAACAAAGCGAGAAAAGCTCTATAAGTGGAAAACTTTTGAGAGATTTATTATATGAAGGGAAATCTAAAATTACTATTGGAGATTTACTCAAAGATAATAAAATGTATCCATATCTTCACAATGATATTAAGAGCAAATGTATTAAGGTACAATTAGTAACAACCTCAGACTCAATTAGTGCAAAGGCTCTATATGTCTATTGATTCTGTATATAATGATTGTTTAAAAAAGTATTGATTATTTGAAAGTTATCTTATATTTTAAGTTAAACCTGTAATTCGTAGAATTATTAATTAACGTGAGTTCGACGAATTCAGAACAATGCAAGCTGTGTGTCAATGGTCCTTTGTACATTGATGCACGGCTTCTTTGGAAACAGGCAATAGGCAGCAATTGCTCTTAATAGGTTGATGATGAAATTGTCAAAACATCTATGTCTGGAGTGCTACACCTGCGCAATATTCTTTAGTTCGTCATTCACTGTTTCTACAATAGCTCTTTTTCTGAATTCGTCGAACTCACGTTCATTACTCTTTCGTACCGCTGACAACGCTGTTCGAATCATTATGAAAAGAAGACTGAAGTCATAACCTTTTATGTATTATAACATACTATGAGGGCTTTGCAACGAATTGTCTGTTAGCGTTATAGCCATTTCTTTCGAGCATAAAAGAGGAAAAACACAATTAACAAGTCGAGTTTTATGCTAAAAGTTTTCGAGTTTGAAATATTTTTTTGTTTACTTTATTACAAAGCAGTGGTTTGCAAGATTTCTTAAAACGTTTATTCGTTTATTACCAAAGCTATCAGCAACACGTACACTACGGCTCTGTCGCTCTTTGTGCCTTTGGCACCTCCGTGAGATTGTTTGCTTTCACCTCCGTGTTCTCCCCCTCTCTGTGTGCCTTTTATATGTAGTAGGCTTACTTTATCACTCCATATTTCGGAAGAACCTTATTTATTGCCAATGTGGCATTTTTCAAAAGAATGATCCATACAATAGATTTCAACTTCACCACAATTAATTTTCATTTTATCGTATGTATCTTGTAATGGAATCGTATCTATAACTTTATATTTCTGTGTATCTATAACGATAACTTCTAACTCAGTAGCAATAAGTATTTTCTTTTCAAATATAGCCATTTCACAAAAAAGAAAGCCTAAGTCTAAATACATTATTCTACGTTTCAAGTCAAAATCATAGATAGCAAAATCTTGATCGATACCTATAGCAAATATCTTTGGGAATACTTCTATGAACTGAGGGCGTAATAGGTCACTTGACCAAGCAATTTTTGCATAGGAATCACCTTCCACTATCTTCCCATATATTCGATAAGAATCATTATGATAGTCTTTGAATACTGAATCATAATTTAATCTTTTATATGTATCATAATCGATAATTTCAATGTTCATTTTTTTTATTATATGTTTGAATCAAAATCATTACCGTAAAGAGACCAATTTAATAATGCTTTATATAATAATCGAAGTCTGCTTTATTTTTAGGGGCTATCTCACGCATTATAACCCCATACATTCCACTTGGTATTGGTGATTTCCAATAATCTAATCCCTTTCTCTTCAAGAAATTAACAACTTTCATTTTCTCTTTGTATGCCTTTGAACCAATTGGGTATACGCATTTGCGTAATTTATATAGAATGTCTACTTCAAAAGTAGGATAATCAGGCTTATCTATGTCTATTTCTGTAAACTTTCTGCGATAGTCTGCTCCTTTTTGTAGAAGATATAACATAATATCCATCCTATCATGAATCATACAATTTTCTATTGCGCAATTTTCAGTAGATGTTGCATAATTAATGTTTGCTCCTGCATCAACTAATAATTTAACCTTCTCAAAGGAGGAAAACACAGCAGCACTTAAAGCAAAATCTCTCATTGGTACAATATCTCCTAAACCATCCTCCTTAACTCCACAAGCTGTTGAATTTGGGTCTCCTCCATACTTCAGTAATAAAGCAAGTATTTTACTTGAAGGTCTAGGAAAGCGACAAGCTAGTAATACTGCACTTTGTCCAAAGTATTTAGTGGAGTCATTATGTGCATTAGGATTAGCTCCCAGCTCTAATAATTTCTCAACGGATTCTATTTTATTAGTACGTGTTGCTAACATCAAGAGTGTTTGCTTGTATTTTGGATCTCGATAATCTACAGAAATATGCATCTGTAAAACTTGTTTAGAAATCTCTGTAGTATCTTCATCTTCGACAGCCTTTGCTAAAGACCATGCAGGCGTATATTTATACAACCTAAAATCATCTCCTAACATATCTTTTACGTTAGGCTCTGTACACGAAAAACAAACGAATAACACTAAGAATAAAAGGTGCTTCATACTCATCATAATTTTATTCTTTATATTTTAAAATCCTTCCTATAAGTAAAATGAAAAAGCTTAAAATCCATATGTAGTATCCAATCTGCAATGAAACAATATCACTATGTTTTCCAGCTTCGTTAATAACAATATAGGGGCATCCGTGGAATAAGCATCCTAAAATGAGACTGCCTGTTAATAATATTATCCCGATACACTTTCTCTTTATAAATAAAGATATCAAGAAAAGAATATTCGCATACCATGATATATAATAAACAGTTAGTTCGCTATTTATAAATACTCCAGCCCATCCCAAGAATAAAGCCGTGTATCCCATGTAATCAAAGGAACTATCTCTTACAGAGAAGCATGGTAGAAAGCAGCTAATTATAAATGTAATTAGACCTATAAAGGTTATAATTCTCATGTTCATTTATATCCCTTTCTATTTAATTTGTTATAAGTCAATCTGTAAAGTATGTTTTGAAAGAACTAACTTACTTATAAGTTATTTGCATGCGATCTATATAATATACGTGAGGAAAAGGTTCCTTTAGCACGTATCGTACTACGATATGATTGATAACTGAGTCCCCATAAATCTGATATAGGCTATCTGATTCATGAGTTGTTGAGATTTTATGCTTATTTCCCTTACATTCTACTTCAATTCCACTACTGGACCCCCTCCCTCCAGAACCTGTTGGAATATAAAACAATACTGGGAGTTGTTTGGTCAGATAACCTTTCAAACTTCTGCTTTTCAAATCGCATATAATGTAAAAGATTAACCAAACTACAAAAAACGCACAGCCTACAACATAAGAGTAGTAATGCATTTTTTTCTTTATCCTAAGTATTATATAAGAAAACAGAAAAATCAAAATGTTTAATGATATCATATAGAAATACGTATCTATAATGACATACGCTCCCACATAGAGTAGTATCAACAGCCCCGCTAAGGCCAAGAAACACCAAGTTGCTTCTTCCTTTAATATTTTCTTTAGATTCATTGTCTCATCGAATATTTATAAACTAAAGTTTCCCACCCTAATAAATAGATAGAAAAATAACAGTTTGTCGAATTTTCTTTGTAAATTAGTAATCGCTAAAGAACTGAT
>ERZ773024.487-NODE-487-length-14626-cov-6.350148_pt1 | contig 14626 bp, 13 predicted proteins | sample MGYA00511667_ERZ773024 | MGnify/ENA primary metagenome ERZ773024 (study PRJEB29015, sample SAMEA2738117) | human oral metagenome | biome: human oral; feature: human-associated habitat; material: saliva | place: China | collected 2258 ... | reverse complement strand
CAAACATTTACGCACTCCTTGCATTTTCCTATTGATACAAGAGTACGTTGAGCGCCGGGTTTCTGCCCTGCGCTCAGGCATCTGTTCGCCATCAAGAGAACGGAAAGGGCGCGGGCGGAAGGCAATCGGGGCGGACAGATTCCTTTGCCGGGGCTCGGCAGCGCGTCCGCTCATCTTTCGAGGCGCCCGGCACCTTTTTGAGGGTCGCCTCGCGACACTCGAATGCACATATTGCCGAACACAAACACAGAAAAATCCACGTATAGGAATACGATAGGCCCAGATTATCTGCAGAGAATCCCGAATATTGCAGAATATGCACTGTCTTTCAAAGTATATGCACGCCAATCACTCGACGGGGCGACAATAATTCCCGAGCTCGCGCGAGAATCTCACTACATGATTCACGACTTCCCCATCATTCCCTAAAGCACGTAAAAATACATAAAGATATAGATGCCACGAACGGGTGAATAATCCCAGAAATAATGACACGCACACTCATCGCTCATGAGTTATTCGCGCGGAGAGAATCAATCTGGGGCTATGCCCTTATAAATACGGACGCAATGATATCGACATTCCGTCTGTACATTCTGGCGAGTGTAAGAAATTGCACTCTCCGCCACCAATAATATATTTTACGAGGAAATTAAACATGCTGGTGCCTCGGTAGGACACCGCACGCTTTCCCCCACCCTCCAGGATTGATAATTCAAATCCTCGCGCCGCGGCCCCGATATTTACCGCCACATAAAAACGCTCACGGCGGATAGCGATAATCGCTATCCGCCGTGAGCGTACACAATGCATTTGCTCCGCGCGGAGCAAAACCCGAAAGGGCTAGAAATTAAGCCTGTTCTTTCATTGCTGCGTAGTATGCGTCCTGAATGTCCTGGTGGATGCGGCCGCGGTCGGAAACCTTGTGGCCGTTAGCCTTAGCCCACTCGCGAATCGCTGCGGTCTCGGGGTTACGCTTGACCGGAGCGGCGGTACCGCGGGGTGCGCGGGTGCGCTGAGCGGAGCCCTGCACGCGGCGGGACTTAGCTACGAAGGGACGGATAGCGTCGCGCAGGCGTGCGGCGTTTGCGGAGGACAGGTCAATCTCGTAGTGAGCACCGTCCAGGCCGAAGCGGATGGTCTCGTCGGCGGGGCCGCCGTCCAGATCGTCTTCAAGGATGATGCGAACCTTCTGTGCCATAAATGGCACCTCCCTTATCTGTTGCATATATCCTATGGGCGCAAAACCCTGAAGCCCCTATCGAAAATTGATAGAGAAAAAGTGTGCCGGATATACATATGTACTAATTTCCTATATATCGTAACAGAAATACCGGAGGCGTTCATTGCGCAAACCGGCAAAATAGACGGGTAAATAACACTCGAGAATAATATGAGGAATATTTTCGGGAATATCGTCCCCAAATCATCGGCAATACGGAGGCTGTTCTCTGTACGCATATTATCGCCTCCGCTGTGCGGGTCGGCTCATTAAATAGCCCACCGGTCGAACGCTAGAGACGCGCCGCGTGCATTTGAATGGTGCGCGTCAGGAAATCAGCAGGAATAATCTCACGGATAATCCTTCATCCCGCGCGGAACGGCAAAACTATCTCAACGGTATATTCCACACCCGCACGCCCCTATTCATTGCGAATCCGTAAGTCTTCACCGAGAATACTTTTCGCTCGCCGTCCCCATATACGGCTGACCAGCCAAAACTAAGCTACAGCCGGAGAATTTCAAACCGATAAAAGCCGCCCGAAAACACCACATCCGAAAGCGCCGAAGCAAAAACGCCGAGATGAAAACACGACTACGAGAAACACGGAGCCGAACCCGCCCGGGCCCATTCAGGGCTAAGTACCGGATTCACTCGGGCACGGCACACGAGAGCGGGGGCCGCGAGCGCACACGCGCCCGCGGCCCCCGCCGCGTCCAGACCCGGAACACTCCGCGCAAACACGCGCGGAACGAGCCAGGGCCCTCAATACACGAAATTAAGCTTCCGGCTTCATGAGCGGGAACAGAATCGTCTCGCGAATACCGGGCTGACGCACCACAGTACCCGGGCGCTCCGGATCCTGATCGCCGGCCAGCAGCATAATCAGACGATCGATGCCCAGACCGATGCCACCCATCGGGGGTGCACCGTGCTCCAGGGCGCGCAGGAAGTCCTCATCCAGCTCCATCGCCTCATCATCACCGGCGGCAGCCAGCAGCGACTGGGCGGTCAGACGCTCACGCTGAATCACCGGGTCAATCAGCTCGGAGAACGCGGTACCGCGCTCCATGCCGCCGATAATCAGGTCCCAGGCCTCAATCAGCGGCGCACCGGAACGGTGCGGGCGGGCCAGCGGCTGAGCGCTCGGCGGGTAATCGTACACGAAAGTCGGGTTCACCAGGGTCGGCTCAACAATCTCACCGAAGAGCTCGGTCACCAGCTTCTCAGCATCCCACTTCGGGTCGATGTCCACCTCATGCTTCTCAGCAATCTCACGCAGAACCGAAGCGTCAGTCTCGGGGGTAATCTCAACGCCCACAGCCTCGGACAGGCCCGGGTACACGCCAACCCACTTCCACTCACCGAACAGGTCAATGGTGCCGTTCTCAGTCTCAATACGCTCAGTACCGACAGCCTTCGCGCAGCTCTGGATAATCTCCTTCATGCGCTCAGCCATCACGAACTGGTCAGCGTAGGTTTCGTAGCACTCCAGGGTGGTGAACTCGGGGCTGTGGGTCGAGTCCACACCCTCGTTACGGAACACGCGGCCAATCTCGTACACGCGGTCAATACCACCGACCACTGCACGCTTGAGCGGCAGCTCGGTCGCAATACGCATGGTCATCGGCTGGTCAAAAGCGTTCAGGTGAGTGCGGAACGGGCGAGCCGTCGCACCACCGTGCACCAGCTGCAGAACGGGAGTCTCAACCTCAATGTAGCCGTGATCCTCCAGCACGCGGCGGACGGTGCGGGTAATCAGGGCGCGCTTCTTCACCAGCTCGCGAGCCTCCTCGCGAACCATCAGGTCCAGGTAACGCTGGCGAACGCGGGTTTCCTCGTTCAGGTCCTTATGCAGAACCGGCATGGGGCGAAGAGCCTTCGACGCCATCTTCCAATCGGTCACCATAATGGACAGCTCGCCACGGCGAGAAACAATCACGCGGCCGGTCACGAACACGTGGTCACCCAGGTCAACCAGGGACTTCCACTCGGCCAGGGACTCCTCGCCCACCTCAGCCAGCGACAGCATCGCCTGGATGCGCTTACCCTCGGTACCACCCTGCAGGGTCGCAAAGCACAGCTTACCGGTGTTACGGACGAACACCACGCGGCCACCAACATGCACCACACGGTCAGTCTCGTCGCCAGCCTTCAGCTCCTCAGCAGCCAGCTTCGGATCGTACTCGGCGCGCAGATCCTCAATGTGGTTGGGTTCCACGCGGTTACCCTCAGAATCCAGCAGACCCACCGGGTATGCCTCGCGACCCGACTCGATCAGCTTCGCACGCTTTTCCAGGCGAATCTGCATCTGCTCGGACATATCAGCAATCGCCGGTGCGGCAGTGTGCTCAGTGCTCACAGTGATACCTATCTGTGTAGTGTGTTGGGGACTCTTCTAAACGAACGAACGCTTAGCGCAGGTCCATGTTGTCAATCAGGCGGGTCGGGCCAACGAACGCAGCAACCAGTGCCAGCACTCGCTCCGACTCCTCAGTCGGCTCACCGAAAGTCATCGGGTCGACCAGTTCCAGGTAGTCAAGGCGCACACCCGGAGTGGAGTTGATACGCTCACGCGCACCGTCCAAATCAATCTCGTGGAAGCCACGGTTCAGCGAATTCTCACGCAGCATCGCCAGGGTGCGGGACAGCACCAGGGCAGACTCGCGTTCCTCATCCGACAGGTAGCTATTACGCGAAGACAGCGCCAGGCCGTTATCGTCGCGAACAATCGCCACAGGGCGCATGGTCACGTCGTGGTTGAAATCGTGCACCATACGCTGAATCAGGATGTACTGCTGAGCGTCCTTCTGACCGAAGTACACGTTCACCGGGTGGTTACCGGCTGCGGGGCGAATAATGTTGAAGAACTTATTGACCACGGCCAGCACGCCATCAAAGTGGCCCGGACGGGTCGCACCCTCAAACTTGGTGCCCAGCTCGCCGCTCGAAATGCGGATGAGCGGGTCACCATCGGGATACATTTCCTCCACAGAAGGTGCGAAGATGATGCTCACGCCGGCGGCACTAGCCAGGGCAGCGTCTGCCTCCAGGGTGCGCGGGTATGCTTCGTAATCCTCGCCGGGGCCAAACTGCAGCGGGTTCACAAAAATGGAGGCGACCACTACATCATTCTGTTCAGCGGCGCGACGCAACAGGGTTGCGTGGCCGTCGTGCAGGGCGCCCATGGTGGGCACGTAGCCCAGGGATGCGTTCGTGTACTGAACTGCGGTGCCGTTCTGCTCCGCCTCCTGGCGGGCTGCCCGGTCCAGTTCTTCCTGCGCTGCGGCAAGGGATTCGGTGATTGCCGTGCGGAAATCCGCAATGGTGGTCACGACTCGGGGCATCGAAGTCTCAGTCATGACGAGAACTCCTTGTTTTCGGGGGCTGAATCATCAATATCGCCGGGGTGGTTGCGGTCCGAAGACTCACCCAGCAGATTCTCAATTCGTCCCAGTTGTTCATCGTTTAACAAACCTCTATTATGCGCTCTTTTTGCGGTTGCGTGTGCCAGAGCGGCATAAGAGTCTGTAATATCACCTGTTTTCTCATGCTCTGAGTACTCATTCAGAGCCTGAAGGTGAGCCTTCACGGTGCCTGCGTCTCCGCGTGCCACGGGCCCGGTGAGAGCACCCTCACCGCTGGCGAGCGCATTGTCCACGGCGGCTCGCACGAGCGGGCCCATGTAGCGTGCCGGGTCCTCAATACCGATGGAGGCGAGCATCTGCTGGGACTGACCCAGGATGGTCACGAGGTGGTTCGCAGCGTGCGCTAAAGCGGCGTGGTAGAGCGCTCGGTCGGCCTCGGCAACGTGCACGGGTTCGCCGCCCATTTCCACCACGAGTGCCTGAGCAATCGGGATGAACGGTGCAGGCCCGGTCACGGCGAAGCAGGTGCCGTTCAGGCGCTGCAGGTCCACGGACATGCCGGTAAACGTCATGGCGGGGTGAATTGCCAAACCGATAGCGCCCAGCGCGGTCGCCGGTGCGAGAACCTCGGTGCCGTGACGACCGGAGGTATGCACCAGAATCTGACCGGCGGTAATACTTCCCGAGGACGCCAGGTAGGTGATAAGGCCCGGCAACTCATCATCGGGAACCGCAAGAATCAGCAATTCGCTACGCTCAGCAATCTGCTCCACCGGTAGCAGCGGCACATTGGGAAGCAGCATCGCGGCGCGCTCCTGAGAAGCCTCAGACACCGCGTGAACACCCACAATAGTGTGCTCACAGGCGCGCAAAGCCGCACCGAGGACGGCTCCGACCCTCCCGGCGGAAATAATTCCAATGCCCAAACGCGCAGGTTTTGAATGCTGTATCACGGCTTTAAGTATATTCTCCCTTTCACGCCGACCCTGCCGCCGGTGTCACGAAAAACACTGACGGCAGGGCGCGTTCCGTAGTTTTGCTGCCCGCTAACCCGGCGGGGAAGCTCAGCTGACGGGCTGGCTTAGGGACGCCCACTCATCACCGGTACGCGGTAGTAGGGTTCAATGCCCTCCAGCCGAACCGTCATCAACCAGACCAGGTCCTCGCAGACACGCGGCGGTAGGTGCATCATGAGCGTGCGCACCGGGCCGGGCACCGTACCGAAATGCACGCTCGCGCATCCGAAGGCACGCTGCAGCGGGCCCTGACCTCGGCTCACGCTCAGCACACGGCTGACCGGAACAATCGACAGCGTGCGGATAAAGTAGCCGCCACGAATCAGCAGCAGGTCGCCCCGCGTGTGCTCACCAACGCTCGAACGTGCCGCATCAGAATCAATGCGAGTGGTCGCCTGCACCGAACCGGCAGTGTAACCGACCGTAGTCACTCCGTTACGCTTCCAGGTGAGCAGGTCCATCCAGCGCGCCGAAGAGGGCGTCACAATCATTGCCGGAACCTGCGGCTTCTGACTCTTCAGCGAACCGTTGGCGGTATCCAGCAGCACCTGCGCCTGCGCCTCATCCAGGGCGGGCAACAGCAGACGCAGCACCATCAGCGTCTCCTGCTTGTTGCCAACCGGCAGGGCAACATTGCGGGTTACAACCTTCTGGTTGTCGTTCTTCTCAATACCGATACCGGCAATGGTCATCTTGATGCGGTACCAGCCGAACGCACGCCACAGAATGGACTGCTCCACGGCGAGTGCCTGAATACGCTCAACCATCACGTTCTGCGTGTGCGTGCCGGTGAAACCGTAGCGCAGGGTCACGCCACCCTGACCGCTCGGGGTGATTTTGAAGTTCGCGGCACCGTCAAAACGTGCCCACAACGTACCCAAGTAACCAAGCAGCGGTACGAAGGTGCCGGGTAGCAACGCCATGAAAATCAGGAACGGGTTCTCACCGCTCATCATCGCGGCGAAGACCGCGGCACCGACCATGAGGGCCACGGCGGGCACCAGCCACACCAGGTGCTCCAGCATGATGGAGGCAATCAGACGCACATTCGAGATGCGGAAAATCGGCGGCTGCGAGGGGTCAGCCGCGACCGGCATCGGCATGCGACCGCGAGCCCCGCGGCGGGATGCAGCGGGCTGCTGAGTACCGGGGCGCTGGGGTGCAGACTGCTCGGGTGCGAACTGGCCGGGTGCGAGCTGCTGGGCGCCCTGCTGAGGCGCCACCAGCTGAGTGCCGTCCTGTACGGTACCGTCCTGCAGAGGCGCACCATAGGACGCCTCGTAAGATGCCTCAAACGGCTGGTGCAGCTGATTCGCATCCGGCATGCGCTCCGCCGAAATCTGCATGCTATCGGGCAGCACATCGACCGGGCGGCCAGCCGCCTCCGAACGCAGCAGGTTAATACTCGCCATCGCGGTGCGGCGCAGAACCTCCGCCTTGCGGGCAGAAACGTACTTGATGTGCAGCGCCTCCGAAGAGCCGTCAGCCACCTCAAAACGCAGCTCCGACAGACCCAGCAGACGCGCCACCAGAGGACGCGAAATATCCACGCTCTGCACGCTCTCCAGACGGATCGTGCGGTTCTTCTTGAACAGAAAACCGCTACGGCGGTGAATCGCCAAATCGTCCAGGCTATAGCGGGTAAACCACCAGTCAATCGAGCCAGCAACCAGAATCAGCACGAGCACGGCGAAGCCGATAAGCTGCGAGTACGTTGCGCTGAAGTAGCTGCTGTTCTCGTCAAATGCCTGCGTCAATCGCGCGCCCCACTCGTTCGGCGGGGTGGTCAAAATATTCAGGATAATGCTCTGGAAGAAACCAAACGCTAGCAGAATAATGAACCAGAGGTTCATGATGAACGTGCGGATATCGGCACGCCACCACTTCGGCTCCTGAGAGTTCGGGGCGTTATTATTCGGAACCGGGGTACTCATTAGAGTGCCGCCATTCGCTCATCGGCGCGGCGCACCAGATCCGCACGCAGCTCCTCCGCCACGTTCAGCGGAATACCGAACAGCACCATCGTGCCGGTGGTCGTACCCGCGGTGCGCACCGTCAGGCGGGCAACACCGCACATGCGCTCCAGAGGACCCGAATCCACATCAACATACTGGATGCGACCGTACGGCATGGAGCTCATGGAACGGAACACGATACCGCGGCGAGCCATCAGGTGATTCGACTCCAGCGCGTAGCCGAGCGCGCGAGTACGACGCGGAGTGGTCAGAATCCACCACAGACCCCACAAACCAAACACCGCGACCACCACTAGGCCGACGATGCGTAGCGCCTCCGGGCCGCCGAAGAACGCACCCGCACAATACAGGGCAACACCCGCAAGAATCGGGAACGCCAGGGCAGAAATAGTGTGAACAAAACGAACCGTCAGGTAGCCGGAGGCGGCGGGCACCCACTGCGGCTCCGGCACGGCTTGCGCGGGAACCGGTTGGGAGCTTACCGACTGAGGGGGAACCTGCTGAGGCGCGTTCGGGTACGCGGCAGCGGGCGGAACCTGCTGACCATACTGCGCCTGCTGGTCATACGGGGTCTGCTGTCCATACGGGGCACCAGCCTGACCGTAGGGTTGCTGGTACTGCCCGTACTGGTTCTGCTGAACAGGCTGACCATACTGACCCTGTTGGGCGTCCTGCCCGTACTGGCCATTCGGCGAATAACTATTCTGGTTAGGAGCTGACATAGGTTCCTCCCTCTCGCGGCTTTACAGCACCGGAAGAGGAGGCCGCATCCTCATCATCCTCCGGCGGAATACGACAACAATGCTGAGCCCACAGGCCAGCAATCAACAGGGCAACACTGCCCACACAATTAACAAGAACCTCCCAAAAGACCACCGAGAAACCGCGCACAGACACCATCGCCACATGGTAGCCAAGAATCGCAGCGCACCAGCCCGTCAACAGGGCACCGGTCATGATGGAACCCTGCGCATACGCCACCGCACGCGCCGCAAGAATCGGGCCCATATGCGGCACCTTCTCACGCGTCTGAATACGACGATAACGAGCCACCTGCACACCCAGCCACACGGCGCCCGCCGCAACCAGCAGGCACACCGCGCCGAGCATCCACGAAAAATTCAGCTCACCAAAACCGGTGCCAATCATCACGGAATTCACCATAAGAGCGGCAGCGGCACCGCACACAGCCGCCACAATAATCGCCCGATAACTCAGGGGCTTCATGGTGTTTCCTTTCGGTAGGTTCTTCTACCTTCCAGAGTGCCACATTTAAGGCTGATCAGGTACCTGCATCTCACGCATATAGCTGATAGCGTCTTCATCCGCCCCAAGCAGCGTGCGGGACAGCTCCGCAACGTTCACGACCTCGCGGCTCAGCGGCGCAGGAACCTCATCCGGCTGCTCCCCCGAAGGCTCCGCACGCCGGGTCACCGTCAGGTACGCCTGCGGGTCCATCTGCGCCCACGGCACCAGCACAAAAGCACGCTCCTGCGCCCGCGGATGCGGCAAAGTCAGCACCGGATCTTCAGAGATCACGCCGTCATAGTCAATCACGTCAATATCGAGGGTGCGCGGACCCCAACGCACCAGGCGCTCACGGTGATGCGCCGCCTCCACCGCATTACACAGCTTCAGCAACTCGTAGGCGCCCAGGTCAGTGGTCACCTCAATGACCGCGTTCACGAAATCCGGCTGACCCGCCGGGCCACCCACCGGGGCGGTACGGTACAACCCGGAGGCGCGCACCAGCCGCACGCCGCCCGCCACCAGGTCGGCGACGGCACGCTCCAGGGTGTCTTCGCTTTCGCCCAGATTCGAGCCCAGCGCAAGCACCGCGCGGTGTGTATATTCTGCTGCGCCCGCCACTAGCGGCCGCCCTCCACGGTGCGCTCACGGAACACGCTCACCGCAACGTTACCGAACGGCAACTCAATCGGCGCCTGCGGCTTCGACACGGTAATCTCCACCGCCTCCACAAGCTCAAACATCGCGAGAATACCCTCGGCAATGTTCACGGCGAGGGTCTCAATCAGGTCCAGCGAACGGTTCGTCACGTGGCGGTGAATCAGGTCAACCACGAGCGCGTAGTTCGTGGTCTTCGTCAGGTCATCCGTGGCGGCTGCGGCGGAAAAATCGCTGTACAGGGTCGCGTCCACGACGAAGGGCTGGCCGTCGCGCTTCTCAAAGTCGAGCACGCCGTGGTAGCCCTTGGCGGTAATGCCGGTGAGGGTGATGCGGTCGTGGCGGGCGTAATCTGCCTGGGTCATTGAGGGGTCTCCTAGATGGTATTCGGGTAGTCGGAGGTTGTGGGTAGTGGTTCTAGCTGACAGAGCCTTAGCTTACGGAGCGCAGCGCGGAGGCGACCGTCACCGCATCCACGCTAGCGGGCACGTCGTGCACGCGCACAGCCCACACGCCGCGTGCCGCCACCAGGGCGGTCACCGCCGCAGAGGCTGCCGCACGATGCTGAGCCGGGCGCGGCTCCGACAGCGGCTGCCACAGTTCGCGTTCAGCCTCACCCGCATCGGTTGCGGTGAAACCACTCGCGTTCAGGCGCTCGGCCAGCGCCATATCCGCTGCAGTCAGGGCGTTGGCGATAAAACGCTTACGGGAACCGGCAATGAGCAGGCGGTGCCCCAGGCCCTGTAGCTCGTCAATGGCGGCGAGCAGCTCCCAATCCTGCATGCCGCCCTTCGCGAAGCCCAGGCCCGGGTCAAGAATCAGGTTCTGCGGCAGCACACCGGCGGTAAGGAAACGCTCGCGCAGGCCGGTCAGCTCCTCCACAACCTCGGTAACCACGCCGCGCGGATACTCCGCCAGGCTGTCCATGGTCTGGGAGGTGCCGCGGGCGTGCATGAGGATGTACGGCACCTGCAGTTCAGCGGCGGTTTCAATCATTTCATCGCTCACGTTCAGACCGGACACATCGTTGATGATGTGCGCACCGGCGGCGATGGCGGCGCGGGCGGTCTGCGGGTTCATGGTGTCCACGCTGATGGTGGTGCCCATCTGCGCGACTGCCTCGATGACGGGCAGGATGCGGCGCTGCTCCTCCTCCACGCTGATGCGCACGGCACCGGGGCGGGTGGACTCGCCGCCGATGTCGATAATGGAGGCGCCCTCGGCAATCATGCGGGCGGCGCGGGCGATGGCGTCGGTGGCGGCGTAGTGCTGTCCGCCGTCGCTGAAGGAGTCGGGGGTGACGTTCAGGATGCCCATGATGAGGGTGCGCTCGGCGGCGAGCGCGTCGCAGGGCAGGGGTGCGGCAGCGGGGTGGGGGGCGGTGTCTTCGGTCATGGTTTTAATCCTACCGAATCTGCCGAATGACACAGCGCGCCATATTTGCATATGGCATACCGATTTGGGGGTATCCTGGGAGGGTATGCTCTGCCCGCGTCACAGCGGTGTGGGTTGGGCACCTCATACACATACATACTCTAGGAAGTGACTCATCGTGAATTTGAAGACCGGCGCGTGGATTTTGTCCCTGATCGCGATTGCTTCGCTGTTCGTTATTGTTCTGGCCGAGAACGCTCCCGCGGTCCGCTGGATTGCTTTCGGTTCCGCAACCGGCTGCGGCTTCATCGCCCTGGGCCTGATCGTGACCCTCGCACTGGGCTGGGACAACAAGAACGAGGGCTAAGGCTCTTCGAGCCTTCTAAAGGCCCGGAACGGCGCTAAGCATCGGCGGCCCGAGGGCCACAACCGCACGACAAAAGGGGCGGAGGTGAAAACCTCCGCCCCTTCTTGCATGTCTATAAGCTGTGAAGATTTTAGCTCCACAGATGGGTTTCTTCCCAACCTTGCGGTATGCCCATAGCCCGCGATACATCAACCCCAGGAACGGAAATATCAGGACGTTCCTTCAGAATCTGCGTCAGAGATTCCGTATCCCCAATTCCACCCTTATCCATCAGATATTTGAGGAGAGTGAGCATTCCGAAAGTCTTACACATCTTATGGTTCTCTTCAGCCTGCGGCACACCAAATAGGTCAACAACCTCACGGATTTCAGGGCTCTCAACTCTTCCACCTCTCAACACGCGCGGTAAGCGAGGCTCTGGGTGCAGCTTATTGTAGAACCTACTTTGATGCGCACAAATATTGCGCATTACCCGCAGCGAGTTAATCCAGGTTTCCAATTGGGGGTCAGTACAGCCCAAGGCTTTCGCGATATCTCGCCGGATATTTGCCGGAGAGACCAAATACAGATTCTGTAGAGCCCCCAAATCTAGAACTTCCACCACAACCCACACGGGCAACTTCCCGCCGTATTGTTCACGGTGATGCTTCACGAATTCCTCTTCAGAAGTACGAATAAGCTGTTCACTTTTTCTCGTAAATCTGTTCCAAGCAGTGCGCCTTTTACTACCTTGAAGGTCGCACTGAGTTTCATCCTCGTATATGAGTGGATCCACTTCCCCCAGTAAATTCCCTAGGCGGGACCGCAAATACACCTCAAACTGCGAGAAATACGAAAACGCAATAGACCGAAGATTACGGTCATATTCATACAGGGCCACGATATCTTCAAAGACGGTTCCGGGCACGAAAGTATCCGAGCGCTGCCCGCTTCCCGCAGGTCGCCGGAACGAATAGTAGTAACCACTCAGCCGGTAGTAACTAACACGCTCAAGGACGTGAACCGCATGTTCTTGAGAACCTACGAGCATACCTCGCTGCCGCAAGATTCCAACCTGCTGTTCATATGTTTTAAATGGTTTTACGATTGTAGACATACACTATATACCACTTGATATCGTTTCATCATTGGAACTCTTTAATAATATCAATATAAGGATATTAAGGGTATAACTACACGGTATGTAAGCCATCTCTGCCTTGCTAAGGTCATCGCTTAAAAACGATGACCGGCTCCAGACCCCTGATGGGTGGAACCGGCCGCGGTTACTTTCGCTCCTGAGGAGGAGAGGAACAGCCATGTATTCATTAACAACGGTACGTGAAGAGCGCTGTACGTAGCATTGATAAAAAGAAGACCGGTCCTGTACTCCCGAAGGAGTGGTGCCGGTACTAGTGGTACTACTCTACAGCTGATGACGCTCTTTACGCAAGGGCTCTCGTCATACGGCCCAACACATGCGGCCGCACAGCGCAGGGGGCAGGATTCCTCAGAATCCTGCCCCTGTCGTATAGCTATATGCTCACCCCGAGTGCTTAGCGCTGCGAGAAGATCAGGCTCATCGCCTCCGCACGGGTTGCGGTGTTCATGAGCGCGCCGCGTACCGCGCTGGTCACGGTCTTCGCGCCCGGCTTGCGCACGCCGCGCATCGACATGCACATGTGCTCGGCCTCAATCACCACTATAGCGCCGCGCGGGTTCAGGTGCTCCTCCAGAGCCTCCACCACCTGGGTGGTCAGACGCTCCTGCACCTGCGGGCGGCGGGCGTACATCTCCACCACGCGGGCGAGCTTGCTCAGGCCGGTGACCTTGCCGTCCGGGCCCGGGATGTAACCCACGTGCGCCACGCCGTGGAAGGGCACCAGGTGGTGCTCACAGGTCGAGTAGAACGGGATGTCCTTCACGAGCACCATCTCGGAGTGGGCGATATCGAAGGTCGTACCCAGAATCTCGCCGGCATCCTGGTGCAGACCCGAGAAGAACTCCGCGTAGGCACGCGCCACGCGGGCCGGGGTCTGCTGCAGGCCGTCGCGATCCGGGTCCTCACCGATCGCGAGCAGAATCTCGCGCACAGCCGCCTCAATACGCGGCTGGTCGACGGCGTTCTTAACCTCGCTCATTCTCTGCTCCATTCTGATTGTTCTCACCGGGTGCGGCCGGACGGTTCGGGATCGTCGGAGGCACGGGGTAGTTCGGGTACTGCTGCGGCGGCATGGCGACCGTCGGGTCGGCATCCGGATCGGCCGCCGGTGCTACCGGGGCCTGGGGTGCCTGCTGAACGGGCTGAGTCGGTGCCTGCGGGGCAGATGCTGCGGGGGCAGCCGAGGTTGCGGGAGCAGCAGGGGCTTCGGCCTTCTGCGCCTCCTGAGCCAGCTCGCTCGGAGCCTTCACCGGCGGAATGTCGGTGCGCTCGCGGGTCGGCTTGGAGTACCAGTACTCGCGCTCGGGGCGCTTGCGAACGTCCTTGAAGATCTCGGCAATCTCGTGCTCGAGCAGGGTTTCCTTCTCGAGCAGGGCGAAGGCCAGGCGGTCCAGCACATCGCGGTTCTCCAGCAGAATCGCGAACGCCTCATCGTGCGCCTGCTCCAGCAGGGCACGAATCTCATCGTCTACCTTGGCCGCAGTCTCATCCGAGTAGTTGCGGGCCGAAGCGCCACCGCCACCGAGGAACGGCTCGGTGTCCTCGCCGCCAAGCTTAACGGAACCAATCACGGAGCTCATGCCGTAATCGGTGACCATCTTGCGGGCGGTGTCGGTTGCCTTCTGAATATCGTTGGACGCGCCGGTCGAGGGGTCGTGGAAGACGATCTCCTCCGCCGCACGGCCACCCATCGCGTAGGCCATCTGGTCCAGCAGCTCGTGGCGGGTCGTGGAGTACTTGTCGTCCTGCGGCATGACCATGGTGTAGCCCAGGGCGCGGCCGCGCGGAAGAATCGTAATCTTGGTGACGGGGGCGGAGTTGCGCAGTGCCGCCGCGACCAGGGCGTGGCCGCCCTCGTGGTAGGCGGTGACCTTACGATCGTGCTCGTTCATGATGCGCGAGGAACGCTGCGGGCCGGCCATCACGCGGTCGATGGCCTCGTCGATGGCGCGGTCGTCAATCACGTTGCCGTTATCGCGGGCGGTCAGCAGGGCCGCCTCGTTCATGACGTTCGCCAGATCGGCACCGGTGAAGCCGGGGGTGCGCTTCGCAACCTGCGCCAGGTCCACGGTGTTGGCAATGGGCTTGCCCGCGGCGTGCACGCGCAGAATCTGTTCGCGGCCCTTCATGTCGGGGGCGTCCACACCAATCTGGCGGTCGAAACGACCGGGACGCAGCAGCGCCGGGTCGAGCACGTCGGGGCGGTTCGTTGCCGCAATGACGATGACGTTCGAGTTGCCGTCGAAGCCGTCCATCT
>ERZ773024.486-NODE-486-length-14628-cov-4.561518_pt1 | contig 14628 bp, 14 predicted proteins | sample MGYA00511667_ERZ773024 | MGnify/ENA primary metagenome ERZ773024 (study PRJEB29015, sample SAMEA2738117) | human oral metagenome | biome: human oral; feature: human-associated habitat; material: saliva | place: China | collected 2258 ... | reverse complement strand
TGACATCAGAGTGCTTGAAGTGAAAGACTGAGTAAGCGGAGGGCTTGTTCACCTTGTAAAGGTGTAGGAGATCATCGAAGATACCAATAAGCGGACGAAGCTGAACGGTTCGTTCCGAGGCTGCGACCTCATGGGAGCAGCCACGAAAAACCTCTGCCTGCTTGGCAGAGGATATTTTCGACATATACTATTGAGAATATTGTCTTTAATTCAAAGACTTTCAATTCTTCCTTGCACTATGGCTTTTTGGTATCCCTCCTTTTTAAGTTTCTTTTTTTCCATCATTATGTAGTTTCTTGCCGTTTGCTTTTGTGAAAAGAGTCTGAAAGTAAGCGGTCTGTTTGGTCTCATTGTTTGGACTTTATATTGCTCCTCATAGAATGGGAGGAACACTGTTTTTGTAATCAAATCTATTCTTGGATATCTCATTTTCTATGCGTTTCAAAGTTATACATGTTTTCATTACAATTTGCACAATAGAAAGGGTATTCTAAGACCCTTTCGTACTGTACCATTTTACCACATCTGTTACAATAACGATATGTTTTTTTGGGGGGATTTGCCTGCTTCATTCTTATTTTTTCTTTGTTGCTTTTATTGAAGAGGGGGAGAATCCCCCTCTTCTACCATCTTTAGTTCTCAACTACCTCAAATTCATGAACATGGATAAAATCACCCTCTTCTTCGTGCTCCTTATTCCACTGCTCTATGTCAGCTTCAGTAATGTTGTCCTTTTTCAATAAACTTGCAACATAGTCCATTGTCTCTTTTTCTTCTTGAAAATATTCCCAATAATCATGTCCATCTACACAAGCATCCACGTTAAAACGTTCTGTGAAATACTTCCCGTCTGCATCATTAGTAGCATACACCTCGCACCCTGGCTCTTCAACAATATAGTAAATAGTCAGTTCGGGCACGAGTTTTTTAAGTATATGTCTAAAGTCAGTTGTTCCCCATGCCTCTTCTGCTGCTATTCTAAGAACATCACCATCCAACTCATATGTCTCTATAAAGCCACGTAAGTAGTTGTTTTTCATCTGCTCTTCTGTAGCTCCTAATGCCTTAATGACATTTCCCAGCCAATTTTCAGCAGAATCTTCCCAAAAGGGTTTTTCTTTCCCCGTCATAAAACCGTCAATCAACTTGTACAGTCTTTTTAAGTCTTTTTTGCTCCCCTCAATACAGTAGCTTGTACTTGCCATATTTGCCATATTCCTTAGTGGCGGTATTTATTCTGTTGCCTGCAGTTTTATTTTATTTATATCGGGTTTCTGGAGCCGGTAGCCTTACTACTATATTTTCCATTTCCGTCTATCCGAGTTTTTTTTAATTACATCGGTACATCTTATCGCCGTATAGCCTTTTTACTTGCAGGTATCAAGAGCGGTTAACAGTAAGGATAATCCAAGGGTTCAAGTAAAAGAATATTTGGAATACCTTTTTTCGCAGAAAACAGGAAGGCTTCCGTGTATTGTTTTACTTGAAGCCATCGGCGTACCCTTTGAGTTCCTTTCTGCCGCTCTACCTTTGCAAGGTAAAACAGGCGTTATACGGTGATATTCGTTCCGATCTTCTTATAATGCGAGGATAGCGTAAAGAAATGGAAATGCAATATATTCCCTTATTATCATATTGTTGTATGCATCAATAAGACAATGTACCAACATAACAATATGCAAATACATCAATATGAATATTATAGTATATGAGCAAAGTAACAGTCAATTACTGTGGATAAATGGAAACATGAAATGTTTCTTCTTTCATGGTCCATGAACAGACAATGTCATTACCTCTCTCTTGCCGCTGACGGCAAGGCATCATCAGAAACAATGTATATATTTATAATTGCGTATATCATAAAATACACATTGATAATAACGACACAAAGAGTATGTGTGCCGTTTAAGATACGGTGTAGGGACACTCTCTCAGGGGACACCTGACCCAGAGAGTGTGTTCCATACCTTTCTCCCTTCAGCCTTTCTGTAGTCCATGGAAGAAAGGTCCGCTTGCCCAGCCGGGAACAAAGCACTCTGATGTAAGGTTTCCACCCGACATCAGAGTGTTTGAAGTGAAAGACTGAGTAAGCGGAGGGATAAAATCCAAAGATAATATCGTTTAGCGAAAAGACGTGAGAGTTTTTATTTTGTTATTCGTTTCGAGTAAATAAAAGAGAACAACGTCATCTTTTCCAATCATATTTTTAGGGTTTAAGCAAGTATCTTACGATTGTATTTTACAACAAGTAAGGGTGCGTTTGGTAAAATATATTAACAAAACGACAGTGTTATGATACCTTTTTCTTTTTGAATTGTTAATTCAAAAGTTTGCATATATTTTTTTTTAAGAATCCATACTATTTCCTCAATTTTGCCTAAGCTAAAATTAAAAATTAGATAGATATGGGAGCATTTGCAATATTTTTTGTCTGCCTCACTTTCGTATACATTCTCTATTATACGGTGATGATATTAATGGATATATATGGTAAGAAGGCAACGAAGCCTGACGGGGAGGAATCATTCAATATAGGCGGTGGTGCAGGCAAGGAAGAAAATGCCGATCAGGTTCTTGAAAAAGAAGATGGTGGCTATGAGATTCTCGGTCATGATGAGAACCTTGTTGTTGCAACTCCGTTTGCGGATTCTGATTCTGTTACCACTTCATCTGAGGAGTTACCTTCTTCTGAAGAAGATCAGGACAGTGGGGAGGAGGAACAAGATTCAGATGTTTCTGCCTTTGACCATCTTTCTGCTGTCAAGGAGCAGAATACAGCTGTTATCCCAGAGTACCAGCAGGAATGTACAGAATCAGAGATGCAGAGAATTTCCATGGAGAATCCGATGGATGGTGCTCACAAGGTATTCAGATCAATAATAACAAGTATATAGTATTATGAGAAGTACGACAAATAAATTTCTCCTTCTGTTTTTTCTCCTGCTTACCCTTACGGTGACGGCTTCAGCTCGCAGTTCCATTGGGGGTACTGACTATTCTGGAGGCTATGCAGGTCTTAGTGAAATGGTTGTCTTTGTTCTGACCTTAGCTAGGAATACTGTTTTACTTGTGAATACAATAGCCGGAATCCTTTCTATTTACAGTGCTACTTCCATTTATATAAAGCTTAATGCAGGTGAGGAGGGTTTCTTGAAGTCCTTGTATCTTCTGATTGGTTCCATCTTATTCCTGATGGCATCAACAGCCATTTTCCCGGCAATCTTCAGATATTCGATAATTTGATTTAGACTAGTTCTAATATATTTACTCAATTATTAATTTTAATTTTTTAAACAATGAAAATTTTACAATCAGTTGCCTCTGTTTCAAAGCGAGGCGCAAACCGTGTTCAGAACTTCGTAAAGAACCACCAGGGTCTACTTCGTAGTGCAATGGTTGTGCTTATGGTTGCCACTGTTGGTGCTGCCATGGCTCAGACATCTTCAGGTGCAGCAGGCTCACAGGCTTTCACCTCTGTTACAGCTGACCTGAAGGCCTACATTCCTCTTATCCGCAATCTCTGCTATGGTTTGGCAGGTATTGTAGCTATCGTAGGTTCTATCAGCGTCTACATCGCAATGAACAACGAGGAGCAGGACGTAAAGAAGAAGATCATGATGGTTGTTGGTGCCTGTGTTTTCCTGATTGCAGCCGCTACATACCTGCCTAAGTTCTTCGGTCTCTAATCATGGTACAGAATCATCGAGAAAGTCCGAGTTATCCCGTTTTCCGTGGTCTCCAGCGTCCATTGGAATTCATGATGCTGCGTGGCAGGTACATCTATTGGGGTGCTGGTACCGTCATAGGCGGTATTGTGGGCTTTCTCGGTGGTTACCTGATAGCAGGATACATCCTTGCGTTGTTTTTTGCTTTTATAATTTTTTCTTTTGGAGGAGTGATGATCATGGTCAAGCAGAAAAAGGGTCTTCACTCTAAGAAGGAATACAATGGTTTGTTAATATTCACCCATTCACGTTGTTTCTATAAAAAATGGTAACGCTCATCGTAATTTTAAGTTTTTTGTCTATTCTCATAGGTATGGCCCTTTCCGTACGTATCTTCGGGACTGGCGGTAAGCGTGCCAAGATTTTCAATGACATCTATTACAGTATCGAAGATGCTGGGGACTTTGCCGTTGTCTACACGAAGAAGGGTGATTTTTCAGCAATCATCAAGATGGTCAATCCTGTACGTAAGTATTCTGCAGACATTGACGGTTATTATGCCTACAATCAGCTTTTCAACAATATCCTTCAGACCTTAGGTACGGGCTATGCCCTTCACAAACAGGACATTTTCGTACGCCGTCGTTTTGACATTTCTTCTGCAGCAGGCAAGGGGAGTGCTCACGGTTTCCTTACATCAGCCTACCTTCGTTTCTTTTCCGGCCGTATGTATACGGATGCATCAACCTATCTTGTTATTACCCAGCATAATAAGAAGACTGGTTTTGGTGTCTATGATGAAAAGAGCTGGAAGATTTTCAAGACAAAGGTCGCCAAGGTTATGGACCAGCTCCATGATGCCAACATACAGTCATCTTTACTTGGCATCGATGAATGCCGTGATTATGCTGACCGTTTCTTTGCAGTGAATTTCCGTGATGAGATCTTCTCCATGACGGACTTCAAGGTTGACAATGAGAGTATTCGCATGGGCAATCGTCACTGCAAGGTATACAGCCTTTTGGATGTAGATGATGTCGGTCTTCCTGGGTCTCTCCGTCCTTACGCTGACCTTCATGTCAATAACACGAGTATGCCTGTGGATCTTCTCAGTGCCATTGACAACATCCCAGGTGCCGATACTCTCATATACAATCAGGTTATTTTCCTTCCCAATCAGAAGTTGGAACTTGCCAAGCTGGATAAGGTCAAGAACCGTCACGCCTCTCTGCCCAGTCCAGGCAATCAAGTCAGCGTGGAGGACATCAAGGCTGTCCAGGAAGTTGTAGCCCGTGAAGGCAAGCAGCTTGTTTATGCCCATTACAATTTGATTGTAGCTGCCCCTGCTTCTCAGGATCTTCAGAAGATAACCAATCATCTGGAGAATATCTTTGACCGCAACAGCATCCATCTGTCTCGTCGTGCCTATAATCAGTTGGAACTCTTTGTTGCAAGTTTCCCTGGCAACTGTTTCCAGTTGAGCAAGGATTATGACCGTTTTCTCACCATTTCCGAGGCTGCTCTTTGTCTTATGTATAAGGAGAGCCAGGTCAAGGGTGATGACAGCCCTTTGAAGTGCTGGTATACCGACCGTCAGGGTGTTCCTCTTGCTGTTGACACTACGGGTAAGGAAGGAAAGGTGAAATATACTGATAACAGTAATTTCTTCGTTCTAGGTCCTTCAGGAAGTGGAAAATCTTTCTTTATGAATACGGTTATGCGTCAGTACTATGAGCAGAACACTGACTGTGTTATCGTTGATACAGGAGACAGCTATGAGGGACTCTGTAGTATTTTTGGCGGCACATATATTTCCTACAGCAAGGAGCATCCTATCTCCATGAATCCTTTCAAGGTCACAGAAGCAGAATACAAAGAGAACTTCAACGAGAAGAAAGGATTTCTCCGTTCACTTATTTTCCTTATTTTCAAAGGAAACAAGGAGCCGTCAATACTCGAAGTGACGATTATCAATCAAACTATCATAGAGTATTATACAGAATACTTTACACCTTTTAAGGGCTATTCCGAGGAGGAAAGAAAGGCAATGAGAGACCTGCTCCTTCTTGAAGATAAGAAAAATGGAAAGTATGAGCAATACGAGAGTGAGTTAGAGGATCTTTACTCTCAGGCTACCGATCAACAGGAGATAGACGAAAAGATAGAGCAGGAACAACGTCGTCGTGAGGAAAAGCGTAAGCGTAATACACGTTTGCGTAACAAACTGCAGGGTGTCATCGATGACGCTGCAGCCACACCAGGAGAAAAGGAATCAGCTCTGACAGCTCTCCAACGTCTTACCCCGGAAGTCGTGGAAGGTAAGTATCTTGCGATAATAAATAAGCGTATTGACCGTATGGAGCAACGTCGCAAGAAGCTGAGAGTTAAAGAACTTTCTTTCAATACTTATTACGAGTATGCCTTGGAGCGTATACCTCAGATCATGCGTGAACAAAATGTTCTTTTTGATATTGACAATTTTGCTGCTATCCTAAAACCTTTCTATAAAGGTGGTGAAATGGAGGTCACACTGAACAATGATATGGATTCCTCTCTCTTTGAAGAACGTTTCATTGTCTTTGAGATTGATAAGGTCAAGGATGATCCTGTTCTTTTCCCTATTATTGTTCTTATCATCATGGATGTCTTTACCCAGAAGATGCGTATCAAGAAAAGTCGAAAATGTCTCGTAATTGAGGAAGCGTGGAAAGCCATTGCTACTCCAACTATGGCAGAATATATCAAGTATCTCTATAAGACAGCCCGTAAGCACTGGGCAATGGTTGGTGTTGTCACCCAGGAGATAGAAGATGTTACTTCCAGTGAAATTGTCAAGGAAGCCATTATCAACAACTCTGATGTATTTATGCTCTTGGATCAGAATAAATATAAGGAGAAATTTGACAAGATAAAGACCGTTCTTGCCCTTACTGATATCGATTGCAAAAAGATTTTCACCATCAACCGTCTTGACAACAAGACTGGGAGAAGTGCTTTTAAGGAGGTCTATATCAAGCGTGGTCTTTCTGGTGATGTCTATGGTGTCGAGGAGCCTCGTGAATGTTACATGGCCTACACCACCGAGAAAGCCGAGAAAGAGGCTTTGAAGCTTTATAAGCGTATGCTGGGCACGGATTATCAGCATGCCATAGAAGCCTTCTGTAGAGACTGGGACCGAAGTGGTATAAAGAAGTCTCTGGAATTTGCCAAGAAGGTTCTTGCAGAAGGTAAGCCCCTCAATCTCCAAAAGAGCCTCACGGCGTAAATATTATTATAAGAAGACTGTTATGTTACGTATCGACCATTCCATTTTACGTATTATTTTCCTTCTCCTCCTTTCTTTAAGTGTGGAGAAGGGTTTCACGGCTTCTCTTACTTCTGTTAATATAGATAAGAAGACGACGGCAGCCATGACGGCTGTCCTTGCAGCTGCGAACCTTGCGGAATCCCAGAATGTCGATGCAGCCAATGAGATATTAAAGAATTACGAGTCAGCCGCCGTTGCTTCATCTGGTATTATGCTCAAAGAATATGAAGAGCATAAAGCCATGTGTGATCCTACCAGCTTCTTTACTTCTTCCCGTGAAGCCTTCTACTACCGTCACATTTTTGACAATGCTGTCAAGATCGGTTCTCTTACCAGTAAGCTTGCACCTTACTTTGTCAAGCGTCCTGAGAAGATTTTCTATTGGGGTACTTACATGTTCTCCATCTGTGAGGAGACTATAGACCTCTGCAAGATATTCCAGTCTGTGTGTACCAACGGGAAACTCGGCTTTGAGAGAATCCGTTTCAGGGAACTCGCCCCAGATCTTAAGAAGTACATCAATCCTGTGAAGATGGATGTCAACAACTACGTTGATCGTTTCAATGATCTTGCTTCTGTCCAGGGCTTGGAAGACCTTGATGCCTCCGATATTCAGGCTGCTCTTTTAGATGTCGCACAGGCAGGGGCTGGCATTGCTGGTGCAGGTTGGAAAACGACCGATGATGTCATGCTGAACATCCATCCTGTTTCCAGGATAGGCAAGGCCCTGAAGATGAAATATACTGATGTCATGTACCTTTATGACGGTTTCAAGCAGGCACGTGCCAGCATAGAGAGCCTGACTAACATCAACAATATAAAGAACACCATTCGGAACCTTATTGTTGTCAACGGGCATGAGGTTGCCGACCGTATCTTCCATATCGCCGATTACAATGTCAATTCTTACATGGCTGACTACGTCAGAAATCAGACAGACGGCTATTACACCCAGAGATATTATATCTATAGTCAGGAGTCCGGTCAGAAGGTGTTATGTGACTACACCCCTAAGCTTGCATCAGGCACAAATAACGATCCAGCCTTGTGGCCAGAGTGGACCTATTATGCATCAGGCAGTTTCAGTACCGCAACAGCTGCTCTCAACGACAAACATACCCCTTCAGCCCAGGATAAGGATAATGCCCGTAGAAAGTCTGAAGGTATTGCAGGATGGTCACGGGACAAGGTGTTGGCTTATAACAACACCCATCCAGGGCACAATGCCACCATCTCATATACATTCATGACAAACCGCCGTTCCTGGCGTCACCATCATGGACATTATTATTACCGTGATTTCTATGCCTACAGTATAAAGGTCGTTGATTCATGGATGAAAAAGACAGAAGTCTATGACGCTGTCTTTGATTCTCGCACTATGGACAAGGACATTTTTGAAGAGCAGCTGAAAATCAAACTCGCAGAGTATAACAGTGACGGCACCGGCAATCAGTATCAGATAGGGTCAGATGCTCCTGTTCCATATGAAGCAGCGGAACCAGAAAAGCTTAATACAGCCAGTACTGCTACCTTCACCCTTGACTGTCAGTCAGGTGAGAAGTTGGCTAATAGTACCTTTGCTTGGAAAGAGAACGGCAGCCAGGGTAGCAAGCTCACCGCTGCGTCTATAGACTTTGCCATGCGTACGGATTTGGATGATGCGACCTCGGGTAAAGAGTCCATAGATGCCGTCACCGCTGCCATTGAACAGAATCAGGCAGCCATCAATGCCAAGCAGGCAGAGATTGATGCCTTAACCAAGGAAAATCAGGCCCTTTATAAGAAGATGCAGCAGGAATCCCTTCGTGGAGATTATGCACAGGCTCAGGCTGACCGCCGTATTTATGAAGCCAATTTAAAGAAGATCGATGCTCTGAAGGCTCAGGCAGAGGAGTTGCTTCGCAAAGACTATGAGCTTCGCAATGCCCGTGAAGAAATCAAACAGGACTATGATGATACCACGGACAATGCCAATCGTCTTCCTTCCATTATGAAATCTTTGGAGTCCGCCTATCAGATCACCTGGAAGGGTTCTGGTCATTGGGATACCAGTGATGGAGGTTGCTACCATTACACCCGTATTGCGGAGTACAAAGGTCTTGGGGAACTGAAGTTCAAGGCCGACCTGACTGTTACCCGTCGACCACAGTGGCTCTTAGGCATCCGTATTCACAGGGCAATCCTTCAGGTTGACTGGGAGCTTACGAATGACAACCCTCGCTCTTCTATTGTCGAGGTTCTTCCTCTTGATTCTACATGGACACCCCAGCAGAAAGCTGACACGGTAAATAACCACATATCCCACTGGCTGCAGGGCAATCCGAACTGTACCATCAATGTAGAATATAATTCTGTCAATCCAGACAGTATCGGTGACGGGGATAATCCATCTCATCTTCTTTGGGTCAGCGACCGTCTTGCCATAGCTTCAGAAGTCGACAATCGTCTTTCAGAGATTCTAAGTGAACTCAGTCTTCTTCTTGGCTACTATCAGGTTAAGTCAGATCTTGCCGCCTTCTTTACCAATCAGATTATGTCCGTACTTTCCGTTGATGCAAAGTCCACGCTGACTCTTGACTGCCTTGAAAGATGGCGATCCTCCAATGACAGTGTCATGGCTAGAGATCCCTCAGAGTACAAGCCAAAGTCTCTACAGGACCTTGCCGCCGAAGGAACATCCAGTCCTTAGGTTATTTCCACATCACGATAGTTTAATTAAAATAGAAACGTATGAACATTAAATATATCATCCTTGTTGTCATCCTTATTTTTCCTCTGTCAGGAAAAGCCCAGGGTAATTTCGATATGACTTCCATTTCAGCAATGGTTTCCAATGCTGAGACAACTGGTGCTACACAGCTTGCCCGTGCAGCTATAGAGACAAAGAACTCGCTCTTGCACAAGGACAGCAAGAAGAGTGCTGAGGAATATGAGAAAGCCAGTAAGAGCCTTGACAAGTATCAGCGTTGTCTGGACTACATTGATATTCTTGTCAAAGGAGCCGGTACTATCGGTACTATCAAGTTGTCTTACGACAAAGTCAAATATGCCACCAAGGAGTATAGCACCCTTTTGAAGGAGTATGTAGAGTATGTCGAGCATACGGGCCGTATATCCACCGCCGACAGATTCATCATAGACAATGTCCGTGAGACTATCGAGCAGGCCGTCAAAGACGGTAAGGACATATGGAAGACTTTTGTCCAGTTATCTTTTTTCTGTTCAGGTTCTCTTCCATGTAAGGTTCATGATCTGCAGTTTATCATCGCCGGTCTCAACTTGAATTTCACCAACCTTGGGGACAATCTGATAACGGGTTGTGAACGTCTCCGTTCCTATATGGTTCTTCGCACTTTTGGTTGGGATCACGGTCTGTATAAGATGAAGCCTACCGGTGAGATATGCAGTGATGCCATTTCCCATTGGAAGCAAACCGCCCTGGATGTTATGAGAGGTGCTAAATACGGCCGTTCATCATCATGGTTAAATTGATATTAATAAAATAGCAATATGAGAAAGTTTTTTTCATTTTCTAGGAACACTGTTATCCGTCTTATGACGGTCTGTCTACTGAGTCTTTTCTCCCATTCAGCTTTTGCAGTATGGGCAGAGCTTACTTACACTCATGATGAGAGTGTTATGCAGCAGTGGAATGTGATGATGACAGATGCAGGTCACCTCACTCCAGAGCTTTATTACAAGGCTTTTCACTCTTCCTATTTTAGGAAAGCCTATATGCTGAGTAAGAGCAAGCCTTTGATTCTCCTCACGGCCAAGATGCATAACGAGATAGAATACTCTGATTCTTTAAAGTCTTCCTTGCAACGTCAAGCAAAGATTGCTGCTATTGACATTGTAGAACGTCGCCCTGGCCTCTCAGATGTAGCCTGGACTTTCGGCGTTGGAGATAACCTTGATGCTGCGATGCATCAGTTTCAGGCTAATATCCGCCGTATAGCCTCCTATGGTACAGGTGAAGAGTTCACGATGTGGCAAGATCAGTATAATCTTCTCCAGGGCTCCATCAACTGTATTCGTGCCGCTTATCTTCCCAATGGTGAGCGTCAGAGAGAATACACCCGTATTTTCGGGAAGGCACAGGATCTGAACCGTCAGATTTCCGAAAGGCTGGATTTCCTCTATGCTTATCGTGAGATGAGAAGATCTGACGGTCAGAACAGAGGTCTTCCCCATGTCAACGGTGCGGCCATTGCTGCCCGTGCCATGCTTCGCTGGCAGGACAAGTGGAATAACCGTCCAGCAGTCTGAATCAGAGATAAATCTTTAAACATGAACGCCGTAAGGCATAAAATTTTATCATTATGGATATAACCGAAACACTCAACCAGTTGTCAGGTTCGACATTAGGAGTCAATCTCTTTGAGGATGAGATTGATGATGTTGTCTTTGCCACTAATTCCTTCCTAACGGACCCATCTTTTTCAGGACCTCAGGGACCATTCTGGTGGATTCTCCAGATGTCCATGGCATTAGGTGCATTATTTGCGATTATAATGGGAGCCAACATGGCTTATAAGATGATGGTAAGAGGAGAGGCGATAGATCCTCTGCGTATTCTTCGTGTTCTTGCCGTTGCAGCTATTCTTTCCATGTGGTATCCTAATCCTGGTATGTCACCATTTGGCAATTTTTCTATTCTAGACACTCTTGCCTTCATTCCTAATCAGATAGGTGGTTATACCAAGGCTCTCTATGATTCTGAAGCTCAGCAGGTCAAAGAGACCATGGTTAAGGTTTTGCCATTGGTTAGCAAACGTGACTCCATGGCTATTGATGCTTCAACGCTATCGGGCGTTGCTTCTTCTGTATTTAATAATACAAATAAAGAATACGTTTTAAATTCAACACAAGGTTCTGAAGTTACAACAACTGAACATAAAAATGTAACAAAGATGGATAAGAAAGCTACTTTCGCCGGTACCATTGTAGCTCTTGATAAGGTTATCATGTTTCTATCCATACTCCTTTATCGTATTGGTTGGTGGTCCACCATTTACTGTCAGCAGATACTTCTTGGTATGCTGACGATCTTTGGTCCGATCCAATGGGCTTTCAGCCTCTTGCCTAAATGGGAGGGGGCCTGGGCTAAATGGATAACTCGGTATCTCACTGTTCATTTCTACGGTGCCATGCTCTTTTTTGTCGGCTTCTACGTACTCCTTCTCTTTGATATAGTCTTATCTATTCAATATGAGCAGCTCATGGCACTTACCACAGGTGTCAACGGTATTTCAGCCTATGTAAATGAAAGCATTCTCACTTCCGGCTATCTCCTTGTTGCCAGCTGTGTTGCCTTAAAGTGCCTGAACCTCGTTCCAGACCTTGCTGCCTGGATGATTCCTGAAGGTGATACAGCCTTCTCTACTCGTAACTTCGGTGAAGGAGTAGCGGCTGAAATGCGTTCTGTCAGTCAATCTATTAGTCGTGGTCTTAGATAATATATTATGCCAGTATTACAGAACTTAGAAAACAAGATCAAGCTGACATTTACCATCAGTGTTCTTGTCATCATAGCTTGTATTATCATATCTCTTGGTAGTATCTTCATTGCCAGGGGTATGGTTGCAGACTCACGTAAAAGCATTTATGTTCTTGACGGTACAGTACCAGTATTGGTTCATCAGACAGACCAGGATGCAAGCCTTGCTGTAGAAGCCAAGGCTGATGTGGAAGCTTTCCACCATCTCTTTTTCACTCTTTCTCCTGACGATAAGTATATTCAATATACTATAAACAAAGCCCTTTATCTCATTGATGAATCAGGTGCTGCACAATACAATGCACTAAAGGAAAAGGGCTTTTATAATAATATCGTCGGTACGAGTTCTGTCTGTACCATTTTCTGTGACTCTATCAAGTTTGACCAGAGATCCATGAAGTTTATCTATTATGGTCGTCAGAGGATAGAACGCCGTACGAGCATTCTCTACCGTTCTCTTGTAACGGCTGGCAGCCTGCGCCGTATACCTCGTTCCCCTAACAACCCTTACGGATTGCTCATCGTGAACTGGAGGACCCTGAAGAATCAGGATATAGAGCAGCAAGCCAAAACAGATTTCTAACTTTAAACACTGAATTATATGGGATTTAAAAAATTTTTTCTCGGCGAACCTATGCCAGACAAGAACGACCCTAAGTATAGGGATAGATACAAGCGTGATTTAGCTGCAGGTCGTAAATTCGCTTCTGCCAGCGGCCTTGGCTGGCTTTCAGGCAAGATCACTATTTTTGCTCATGAACACAAGGAGGCTTTTCTTCTTATCAGCTTTGGCATTGTCATTTTTCTTTTTGCGCTCAACATACTTGGCATGATTGCCACTTATCGTTCTTCTAAGCATCACCCATCCAATTCCGTCCAGAGAGTTGATTCTGTGATGCGTCGTCAGGCTGCTCCAAAGGCTTCTGACATTATCCGTCATGGTAACTATCGTTTAGGTGAATAAAACAGTATTCTATGCAACTATTAGACAAGAAAAAGATACGTATCAACTTCAGGCAACCGAAGTATATTCTTCCAGCCTTTCTCTATCTGCCGCTGCTGCTCGTTGGCTTTGCCGTAACGAGTATGTTTGGCAGTCCTGAAGATGATAAACCTGCCCAGCGCAATGATTACATACAGAGTGACTTGCCAGAGGCAAATATTTCTGCAGACCTTGGCGACAAGGAAAGTGCTATTGAGGATCAGTATGGTAAAATAACGGATTCTACGGCAATGAACACCGTTGAAAATGACCGTGATTCTGTGAATAAGAAACTCAATTATCAGTCCCGTTATTCTGATTCAGACATCCGTATGCTTCAGCAGCAGGAGAATGACCAGCGTGAGTTGAAACAGCTTCGTGCTATGCAGAACCGTGTCGGTCGTCGTTCTGGCGGCGGCAGCTTTGGAGGCTTCAGTCCATCCATATCAGACAATGATATTGCCCGTGTCGACCGTGCGCGTCGTGACCGTGCTATAAGAGAGCTCGGACAGGGTTCCAATGAAGGCTCCGTTGACGACCAGTTGAAAAAGATCTATGCCTCCTATGGTCTTGATGAAAACGGAAATCCGTTGCCTCAGAATACTCCAGGTACACATGGTTCCAATGGGGCAAGCGGTCAGCCTTCTGGTTCTTCAGAGGTCAACGGTGACCAGGACATGAAGGAGAAGCCTGCTGTCGTAACCAAGGCCAAATCCTCTTCTTCCTATTTTCATACGATACGTTCGGGGTCTTCTCAATCCAACCTCATTACAGCTATCATTGATGAGAATGTGAAGGTCGTTGACGGCAGCCGTGTACGTCTTCGCCTCCTTGATGATATTGACATAGAAGGTATTACCATAAAGAAAGGCACATACCTGTATGCTATCATGTCAGGCTTTTCTTCACAGAGAGTTCATGGCAATATTCAGAGCATTCTTATCGGTGATGAAATAGTCCGCATATCCCTTGCTATGTATGATACAGACGGTCTTGAAGGACTTTATGTTCCAGAAAGTTCTTTCAGGGAGACTTCTAAGGAACTTATGTCTGCTGCTACAGAGAACTCCACTTCCATGACTGGAGGTTATTCCTCTGGTAATACCAATAGTCTTAAGAGCTGGGGTAATCAAGTAGCTCAGAATGTCTCTCAGAAAGTGATGAACTC
>ERZ773024.485-NODE-485-length-14644-cov-4.805470_pt1 | contig 14644 bp, 12 predicted proteins | sample MGYA00511667_ERZ773024 | MGnify/ENA primary metagenome ERZ773024 (study PRJEB29015, sample SAMEA2738117) | human oral metagenome | biome: human oral; feature: human-associated habitat; material: saliva | place: China | collected 2258 ... | reverse complement strand
GCGCTGCGCGTTCTCTAGAGGGGGAATGAGCTTGAAGTTGGTGCTCAAAGAGAAATGGTCGGAGGGCGCCGGGTTACTCTGCGCCGGGTTACTCTGCGCCGGGTTACTCTCGGGAGCCTGCTGAGGAGCCTCCTGCTGCGCTTGCTCTTCATGCTGCGCCGGGGTGTTCTGGGTCATGCTCTGCTGCTCCCGGTTTTCTGCTGATGGGCTTTCTGCTGAATGGTTCTGCGCTGTAGAAGAACTAGACTCGCCACCTACCTGCATCGGCTCCAACGGGGACGGCGCCGCCACCGGCTGCTGAGGAGGCTGAGGCGAGGCAGTGTGAGGCGAAGGTGCCTGAGCCTGCTGACTCTGCTGAGTACTATGACTCTGCTGAGTACTATGACCCGGCTGAGCACTATGACCCGGCTGCGCCTGCTTCGGCTGGTAATGCATCGGGTAGCTCACCGCGCCCTGTATTGGCTGCGAAGGAACTTGCTGAGGCTGTGCCTGCTGAGTGGGTACTTGCTGTGAAGGCGCCTGCTGGGGCGGTACCTGCTGATTCATCGCCTGGTTCTGCTGCTGTTGCAACACCTGCCGCCTAATCTCACGCGCACGACGGCGTGAGGGGCTCAACGACGCAAAAAATGCTACCGCCGCGCAGATCAGAACAAATATAAGCAGCGCGTACAGGCGGGTTGCGCCGTCCAAAGAAGACGCCACCGCCGCAGGCATGACCGGCAGCGCGCCAACAAGAGCGAAAACAGCAGAAATAATCCTCATAACTTCACCATAACCCAGCTAATCTCCCGCCGCTCATAGCACCCTCGCCTTACCGCATACTAAAAGGGAAGTAGCCGGGGTACCGGGTGCTTTCCATTGGGGCTTTCCACCAGTGCCTCCCGTGCCCGCTCACGGTTAAAAGATGATGCGGCGCAAACCCTCATACAGGGGCTCACGCCGCATCAGTCATCACTCAACTCACTATCACACCCGGGCCGGTCCTCACACCGACCCTTCGGGACATACTGGGGATTCTCGCCCCTTCCGGTGCGGGGCTCTCATCTCCCGCCCCGGAAAACTATCAAACTCGAAAACTATCAAACTCGAAAACTATCAAACTCTATGCGCTACCTACCGCCAGTCAACGCCTGGGTAGTCAGCGGCTGCGCCAACTCGGCGGCTTTCTCCGCACGATGACGGCGGTACACCATTCCCGAGCAACACGCCACAATACCCGCACCGATACCGATGGAGCTTGCCAAGACCGCACAGAAGATTAGGGTTCCGATCATCATGGGTTTCTCCTTTGCCTTTGTCCTTTGCCTTTGTCGTCGGCTCTACGTGCCTTCAACATTACGGAGCGACCCTGTGCTCAAGCTGTGTATGCGGAGGCGTCATGCTGTGTAAACCGTGGAGAAAAACCGAGTGCTTTAAAAGAGAAGCCTGAGAGCGACGAAAAATAGCGGACAAAGCATAGGAAATAAAGCTAACTTTCGCGGAACGACAGGGCGCCCCACACCAGCCAATCTGCACTGAATGAAAAAATGGGAGAAATTCCCAGGGAACTCCCCGATAACCAACAGCAAAAAGATATAGAACACCATAAAACACCCTCTACAGTAGAAAGATAGCGTGCGCCCAGGGCGACGCACACGCGCGACTCTAGGAGAACTTATGACTCAGAACAACGGATGGTCTTACGGTGGCAACGACGGCGTCACGGATGCAACCCGCCCCCTGCAGAGTGTGAACGGACAGGCAAACTACCAGCAGGGTCAGAACGCATACCCGCAGGCATACGCTTCGCCCGGATACACCTACCCCCAGGCGGCTACCGCCCAGGCTACTTCGGCACAGCCTGCACCCCAGGCCACCGATAACAACAAGCGCTACGGCGCCGGTGTTGTGCTCACCGCAGCTCTGCTCGCAGCCCTCGTCGGCGGCGGCGTCGGTGCGGGCGTCGGAGGCGGCATCGCAGCATCGAACAACAGCTCCTCCAGCGCTTCCTCGCGTGGCTCCGTCAGCTCCAATATCAGCAACTCCTCCACCGTGGCAGGCGTAGCAGAAACCGCGAAGAAGGTCCTGCCCTCCACCGTGACCATCATGGCGTCAAACGGCTCCAGCACCGGCGGCGGTAGTGGCGTTATCCTCGATAAGGATGGCCACATCCTCACCAACAACCACGTGGTCACCCTTGCATCTTCGAACGCTGCATCCACCATTGAGGTGCGCCTGAGCGACGGCACCGTGCGCACCGCATCCGTAGTGGGCCTGGACTCTGCCGCTGACCTGGCGGTTCTGAAGATTAACCCCTCCGGCCTGGACCTGCAGCCCATCACCTGGGGCGACTCCTCCAAGCTGGTCTCCGGCGAAGCCGTGGTTGCCCTCGGCGCACCGTATCGTCGTAGCGAATCGGTGACCGCCGGCGTAGTCTCGAACGTCAACCGCGTGCAGCCCGCTGACTCGAAGGGTCAGAACTACATCCCCATGATTCAGGTTGATGTGCCCATCAACCACGGTAACTCCGGTGGCCCGCTGGTGAACCTCAAGGGCGAACTGGTCGGCATTAACGCGCAGGGCCAGGCAAGTCAGGATGGCGGCACCGCCGACGGTATGGCGTTCTCCATTACCTCCAACTACGCCAAGCGCATCTCCTCCGAGATCATCGCCAAGGGTAAGGCAACCCACGGCTACCTGGGCGCGAGCGTAAAGAACAGCCCCGCGGATACCGGTTCGGGCTCCTCCAAGCTCATCCCCGGTGGCGTTGAAATTGCCTCGGTAGAATCTAACAGCCCCGCCGCGAAGGCAGGCCTGCGATCCGGCGACGTCGTGATTGAAGCCGACGGCCACGCCGTGACCAAGAGCGACGAGCTCAACGGTACCGTGCGTGCCGCAGCAGCAGGCTCTGATCTGAAGCTGAAGATTAAGCGCGGCTCTTCCACCCATGACATCACCGTGACCCTGGGCGACGCCGACAGCCAGAAGTAACCCCTTAATCCTGAAGTAGCAGTGCGGCGCAGCTGAGAAGCATCCGCTCAGACGAGACTGCTCGGTCAGTCTAAACAACGCGCACAATAAAGATGCTCCCACCCCATACGCGGGGTGGGAGCATCTTGCATGAGCGAGGCAAAACTATAGCGATACTGCAGAACGGGCGGGCTAAGCGTCCTTGAGAACCTCTCCCACACGCTTCTGCAAAGCCGGGATGACCTCCTGCTCGAACCACGGGTTCTTTGCCCGCCACCTAAAATTCAGCGGTGAAGGATGCACCAGCGGCAGGAACTTCGGAAGATAAGACTCCCACGCACGAACCGTCTCCGTCAGATTCTTCTGCGCCTTCGGGGCATGCACACCATCCAGATAGTGCTTCTGCGAGTATGCGCCCACCAGCAGAATCAGCTGAACATTCGGCATGAGCTCCAGCAGCTGCGGATGCCACTTGGGTGCGAAATCCTTACGCGGCGGGTTATCGCCGTGCGCGCCCTTACCGGGATAGTAGAAATCCATCGGTAGCAGCGAAATCAGCTCGGGATTGTAGAACTGCTCATCCGTCACGCCCATCCACTCGCGCAGCTTCACGCCGCTCGGGTCATTCCACGGGATGCGGCTCTCCTGAGCGGCGCGTCCAGGCGCCTGACCAATCACCACAATACGGGCATGAGGGGACGCCGAATAGACCGGCTCCCAGCCCCGCTCCGTGAACTCCCTATTCTGCGGATCCAAACGAATCTGCTCGGCCAGGGGAGGGGTTGTCTCCAGAATCTGCTGAACCAGAGACCCTGACAGATTATGGTGTGCTGTAGCCATGCTAGATGGCGCCTCCCTCAAAACCGTTCTGACGCCACGCCTCAAAAATCGCAATGGATGCAGAGTTGGCAAGGTTCAGCGAACGGCGGCCCGGCTTCATCGGAATCTTCACACGCTCAGTTACGTGCGGGTCCTGCTGAACCTCAGCGGGCAGACCCACCGACTCCGGGCCAAACATGAACACGTCACCGGGACGGTACTCAATATCCGCGTATGAGGTCGATGCAGTCGTCGTAAACGCAAAAACACGCTCTGGAGCGAGAGCCTCCCACGCATCCTCAAGGGTCTCATGCACCGTCACTACCGCCAGGTCGTGATAATCCAGACCCGCGCGGCGCAGATGCGCATCATCAAAGTTAAAACCCAGCGGCTTCACCAGGTGCAACTCAGCGCCAGTAATCGCCGCCAAACGGATAGCGTTGCCGGTATTGCCGGGAATCTCAGGGGTATAGAAAAGAATCTTGAACACGTTCCTAAGTGTACCGCGCAGCCTACAAGCAACCCCCGAACAGCCCCTGAACAGTTCCCGAGCTGCCCGGGGGAGTAGCGCTCGCTGACCCAGCCGCACGTGAACACGCCTAGAAGAGCGCCGATAGAGCGCGATAAAATAAGCGAGGCGAAAAACTGCCAAACAACCCAGCAGGAGGAACCATGAGCGCAGAAACCAACCGTCAGAACGGCCGCGTCTACCTCGACCACGCCGCCACCACCGACGTACTGCCCGCCGCCATCGACGCCATGGTCGAACAGATGCGCAACGGCGGCAACCCCTCCTCCCTGCACGCCGTAGGACGCGACGCCCGCGCCACCGTCGAATACGCCCGCGAACGCATTGCTCGCGCAGTCGGTGCCGACCCCGCCGAGGTTATCTTCACCTCCGGCGGCACCGAATCGGACAACCTCGCCGTCAAGGGCATCTACTGGAAGCGCCGCGAAGAAGACCCGCAGCGCACCCGAATTCTCGTCTCCTCCATTGAGCACCACGCCGTGGAAGAAACCTGCGAATGGCTCGAAAAGGCAGAAGGCGCGCAGCTCGAATGGATCCCCGTAGACGAGCACGGCAGCGTCAGCCCGCAGACCGTCCGCGAACTCATCGAAAAGAACCCCGAAGACGTCGCGCTCGTCACCGTCATGTGGGCGAACAACGAGGTCGGTACCGTGCAGCCCATCCCCGAGATCGCCGCTATCGCCGCAGAATACGGTATTCCCGTGCACTCGGACGCGGTGCAGGCATTCGGCGCGGTGCCCATCGACTACCACGCCAGCGGGGTGGCGACCCTCGCAATCTCCGGCCACAAAATCGGTGGTCCCATGGGCATCGGTGCGCTCGTTGCAACCCGCGCCGTGCAGATGACCCCCGTCCTGCACGGAGGCGGCCAGGAACGCTCCGTACGCTCCGGCACCATCGACGCACCCGCCATCGCAGGTTTCGCAGAGGCTGCCGTGCACTCGGTACAGCACCTCGAAGAAGAAGCCGCCCGCATCGCCGCGCTACGCAACGAACTCGTCGCGGCAATTAGCGCGCTCATCCCGCAGGCGCACCTGAGCGGCGAAAACCCGCTCACCGAAGAATACCCCGGCCAGAAGCGACTGCCCGGTAACGCCCACTTCACCTTCGAAAACGCAGAAGGTGACACCCTGCTCTTCCTGCTGGACATGCAGGGCATCAGCAGCTCCACCGGCTCCGCCTGCAACGCCGGGGTGACCCGCCCCTCCCACGTGCTCATGGCAATGGGAATGGACGAAGACACCGCCCGCAGCGCCCAGCGCTTCACCCTCGGCCACTCCACCACCGGAGCCGATATTGCGCGCCTCATCGCGGCACTACCCGCCGCCTACGAACAGGCAGCAAAGGCGGGACTGTCCTCGCAGGTGCCCGACGCCTCCCGCTGGCACTAGAAACCCAGACGAGAAGATACCGAACCGCCATCAGCCTGCAATCTCAGCGTTCGCTGAGGGCTGGCTGAGGGTGCACTGCCCAATATCCCGCCGAGCCCCTGCGTACAATGGGTAGCTACAGTAACGGAAAGTCCGCCCGCACACAGGGCACGCTCCAAACGTTCCTAGAGGCTCAACACAACAGAAGGATAGGCAGTGAAAATTCTTGCAGCTATGAGTGGCGGCGTTGACTCCGCAGTCGCCGCAGCCCGCGCCGTAGAAGCAGGACACGAAGTAGTCGGCGTTCACCTAGCCCTATCCCGCATGCCCGGCACCCTGCGCACCGGCTCCCGCGGTTGCTGCACCCTCGAAGACTCCATGGACGCCCGCCGCGTCTGCTCCCAGCTGGGCATCCCCTTCTTCGTCTGGGACTTCTCTGAACGCTTCAAGGAAGACGTCGTCGACGACTTCATCTCCGAATACGAAGCCGGACGAACCCCCAACCCCTGCATGCGCTGCAACGAAAAGATTAAGTTCGCCGCGCTACTCGAACGCGCCCTCGCACTCGGCTTCGACGCCGTAGTGACCGGCCACTACGCCCGCGTCATCACCACCGAAGACGGCAACCGCGAACTGCACCGCGCCGCCGACTGGGCAAAGGACCAGTCCTACGTGCTCGGCGTGCTCACCCACGAACAGCTCAAGCACGCCTGGTTCCCCCTGGCGGACACCCCCTCCAAGGCACAGGTGCGTGCGGAGGCGGCAGAGCGCGGCTTCTCCGTGGCGAAGAAGCCGGACTCCTACGACATCTGCTTCATCCCCGAAGGTGATACCCGCGCCTGGCTGGGCGACCACATCACAATGCGCCCCGGACTCATCAAAGACACCCACGGCGAGGTGCTGGGCGAGCACCCCGGCGCGCAGGCATACACCGTAGGCCAGCGCAAGGGCCTGGCGCTGGGCCGCCCCGCCGCCGACGGCAAGCCCCGCTTCGTGCTGGAGGTGCGCTCCAAGGAAAACGAAGTCATCGTCGGCTCCCGCGAGCTGCTTGCCGTACACGAAATCCGCGGTATCCGCGCCACCTGGGCGGGCATCCCCGTGGAACAGGCGGCACGCTTCCTGGAAGAGCCCGCGCATCTGGGCGCTCGCAGCGAAGAGTTCGAGGTGACCGCACAGGTGCGTGCGCACGCCGACCCGGTCCGCGCCAAGGCGTACATGACCTGGGCACCCGACCCCGAAGCTGAAGAAGAAGGCGCGCTGCGCCTGGAAACCGTCGTGCGCCTACTGGACCCACTCTCCGGCGTGGCACCGGGGCAGACCATGGTGCTCTACCAGGGCACCCGCGTGCTGGGCCAGTCCACCATCGCCCGCGCCTACTCGCTGGACCGCGAAGACATTCAGGAAACCCTGTCTGCCGGTGCCTCAACCAGCGCCGACTAGCCGCTCAAAATAGCCACACTCAGCTGTTCCCGCCCCGTTGCCGCAGCCGCAGCCGCATAGAAGACCACAACCGATCCGAGGAGAAACCGATGACCCCCGAAAACACTTCCTGCGAATTTGACCCCCACGCCACCTCCATGGGCGATGAAGTCGCACCGGAGGTCTACGAGGAGCTCTTCGCCATGCGCCGCTCCATCGACAACTTCGATGCAGCGTTGGTGCACATCCTCGCGGAGCGTTTTCAGGCGACCAAGCGGGTGGGCATCCTGAAGGCTAAGCACAACCTGCCCGCTGGCGATCCTGGCCGTGAAGAGGCACAGATCGCTCGCCTGCGTGCCATGGCGAAGGAATCCAGCCTGGACCCGGAATTCGCGGAGAAGTTCCTGAACTTCATTATTTCTGAGGTGATTCGCCACCACGTGCGCATCGCAAACGAGCAGGCTGAGCAGGACGGCGAGGCAACTGAAGCCGAGAACTCCGAAGGCTAGTACCGTGCAACTTTCACATCATTGCGTTTGAACCTGTACTCCATCTGACCCCTCTGGACACACTCCTATGCCCGCTCAATCTTCCAACCGCCAGAACGTCCGTACTGAACCGACGCCGGAGCGCCTGCTGCTGCCCGGTGAGTACCGTGCCCCCGAAGGGGTGACCGAACAGGACCTCGCCGCGCTCGCTACGGAGCGTCCGCTGGTGCGCGCCAGCGGTCTGGGCGATTTTCCCGGCGATGATTTGGGCGAAGCAATGTCTCGAGTGGAAGGGGAGCTGGGTGCCCCGCACCTGCCGTTCTTGCCGCATCTGCCGGCGCTGGGCTGGCGGAGTACTCCTCTGGCACGCACCCTGGCGGTGTGCGAGGGACTTGCTTTTGACGGTGCCTCGTTTGGCTGGCGCATGGTGCATAGCGGCGGCAGGGGAGCACGCGAGTCTGCCCTGGCTCAGGATCGTCTGCTCTCGGACATCAACCTTCTAGCGGATCGCGTGGGCGCGCAGAAGAAACGTTTCGGTTCCGGACAGGATACCGCCCCGGCGTATAAGATTCAGCTGGTCGGTCCGCTGACTCTTGCCGCCAGTATCTATCTGCCCGGCGGCGAGCGTGCCATTAGTGATGCAGGGGCGAGCCGTGACCTGCTGGAGTCGTTCCTGGAAGGCCTGGAACGCTGGATGGGTTCTCTGCGCGAGGCTCTGCAAGCTCCGCGGGCGCTGATTGCCGTGCAGCTGGATGAATCCGAATTTCAGCGTCTGATGGAGGGGGCCATCCCTACGGTGAGTGGCTTCCGCTCCCTGCCGGCATTGCAACCTCACTACTATCAGCAGGTGTACCGCCGTATCTCGGAGCGTTTCGCCGAGCTGAATCTGCAGCTCATCCTGGACCTGGATGGCACCGCGCTCAAGCCTGTGCAGGAGCTGAAGCTGCTGAGCCAGTCCCGCCCTGCCCTTGATGCGTTGGCCCTTGTGAAGGCGATGCGTGTTGAGGACGGCGCTCCCTGCGCTTTGCTGTTGCATCCTGATCGCGCCCGCCTCAAAGGGCCCGGCACGCTGCAGGTTCCGCCGCTGAGCGACCCTCGTTACTGGGAGCCCGTCGCGCAGCTTCTGGATGCGCAGACCCAGCTGTGGCTGCCGGTGGTGACTTCTGCACGGGTTCCTGATCAGGTGCACCGCCTGTACAGCCTGTGGCGTGAGGTTGGTCTTGAGCCGACGCAGTTGAGTGCGGTGGGTTTGATGCCTGATGAGCGTATTCAGAGCGGTTCCGTGCCTGCTGGGATGACTTCAGTCGCGGTAAGTATGCTGGATGCCACGGCTTCGCTGGCGCGGGTGACAGAGTGTGCCCGTGCATTGGCTGAGTGCGCGGTATGATTAGAGAATCAGCATTTTTATGTAAGTATTTACGACAATTCTTTAGGGAGGTACTGTGAGCGCAAGCGACGCACACACCATTTTGGTGGTTGATGACGATGATGCTCTGGCGGAAATGATTGGCCTCGTGCTCGCGCAAGAGGGCTTTAACGCTGTTTTCTGCGAAAATGGCAGCCGCGCTTTTGAAACTTTTATGCGCTCCACTCCCGATTTGGTGCTTTTGGATTTGATGCTTCCTGGCATGAACGGTATTGAAGTGTGCCAGCAAATTCGCCGTTCTTCTAATGTGCCGATTATTATGTTGACCGCTAAAAGCGACACTGAAGATGTTGTTAAGGGTCTTGAAGCTGGCGCTGATGATTACATTGCTAAGCCTTTTAAGCACGCTGAATTGTTGGCGCGTATTCGTACCCGTTTGCGTCCGCGTGAGAGCCGTCAGCTGGTGGTGTCCATTGGCGATATTGTCATGGATATGGACGGTCGTACCGTCAAGTACCACAGCACTGAGGTTCCGATGACTCCTCTGGAGTTTGACCTGTTGGCCGCGCTGGTTCGTCACCCGGGTCAGGCGTTGAGCCGCCAGGAACTGCTGGACATGGTCTGGGGTTACACTGATGTGAGCGATTCGCTGGTAAACGTGCACGTCCAGCGTTTGCGCGCTAAGTTTGATGAGCTGGGTGCGGATCGTTTTATCCAGACGGTCCGTGGCGTTGGCTATAAGATTCCGACCGAGCTGGTGGGATCTTCCGGTAGCTAATCGGAACCTATTCATAGGCGAAGGGATAACCTGATTGTCTGTTGCGAAGTCGAGCCATGAGCACGGCGCTTTGACGGCGGAGGCGGTAGCCTCCGCCTCTTCGCGTACCCGCGCTTCCAAGCCGCGTAAGGCACAGAAGCAGCGTAGGAACCTGATCCAGCGCGCCCAGCGTCTGTGGAAGGAATCTCTGCAGTTCCGTGCTTTGGGCACTGCGGGCATCATGATGTTCCTGAGCTTCTTGATGGTGGGTTGGTCCTTGTCGAGCCAGATTGCGTCGAGTCTTTTTGAGAATCAGAAGGGTCAGGCGCTGGCGGAATCGGAGAGTGGTTTCCGCAACGTCCAGAGCGTGCTGGACTCCTCGGAGGCCCGTAGTGACAGCGAGATTCGTCGTAATGTGAGCCGTACCTTGACCGTCTTGGACGCGGGTAGTTCGGGTAAGCGTAATTGGATTCTTGTGCCTTTGGAAGGTCAAGGTAAGCAGGGTTTTATTCCTGAGCAGAGCAGTAATAATTCTTTGAATTCTTCGAGTATTCCGAATGATTTTAAAAAAACTGTTCGTGATAAGGACGGTATTTTCTGGCAGACGTCTACGGTGACTACTGTCGAAAATAATCGTGAGCGCACCTATCCGGTGCTTATCGTTGGTACACATATTTCTATTTCTCAGAACCCTAATTACGGTTTGTTCCTTGTGTACGATATGACGGATTCTTCCGCCACGATTGCGCATATTAACTTTGTTCTTTTTGGTGGTTTCTGTGCACTGCTTACTGTGGTGCTTTCTGTGGTGTGGATTGTGACTCGTTTTGTGGTCCGCCCGATTACGCAGACCGCTATTACGGCGGAGAAGCTGGCTGCTGGCGACCTGGATCAGCGTGTGTCTGTACACGGTGAGCATCAGGCGGCGCGTCTGGGCTATTCCTTCAACCTGATGGCTGACTCGCTGCAGGAGAAAATTGTCCAGCTGGAGCGCCTGTCGACTTTGCAGCAGCGCTTCGTATCTGACGTTTCTCATGAGTTGCGCACTCCGCTGTCGACGGTGCGTTTGGGTACTGAGCTGCTGTACGATTCGCGTGAGAATATGAACCCGATGCAGGTCCGTAGCGTGGAGCTTCTGCATGAACAGGTGGACCGTTTCCAGTCAATGCTTTCTGATCTGCTCGAGATTTCGCGCTTCGATGCTGGTAGCGCAATGCTGACCATTGACACGGAAGACTTCATCCGTGTTCTCTCGAATATTTTGCAGGAGGCTCTGCCTCATCTGGAACGTACGCATACGAAGCTGAACGTGCATACGAGCCATGAGAGCATCATGGTGGATATGGACCGTATACGTATTGAGCGTGTGCTCCGTAACCTGCTGTACAACGCGATTGAGCACGGCGAATCCCGACCGATTGACGTGTACGTGGATGCAAACGCCACGAATCTGGGTATTGCGGTGCGCGACCACGGTATCGGCTTGTCTGAGGATGAAGCCGTTCAGGTGTTCAACCGTTTCTGGCGTGCTGATACTTCGCGTAAGCGTACCCTGGGCGGTACGGGTCTGGGTCTGTCGATTGCTGCTGAGGATGTGCGTCTGCACGGTGGCACGATTGAGGCGTGGGGCGAGAAGGGCCGCGGTGCTTGCTTCACGGTGAACCTGCCCCTGGTTCATGGCGCTCCGTTGGGTGAGTCGCCGGTTTTGGCGACGGGTGAGCCTGAGTCAAGCTCGCATCGTTCGGCGCCGGCTAAGGATACGCTGCCCAATATCGCTCCTCGTACGGCTGCTGGGGGCGACCTCTAAAAGAGGTGCGGGGCCCTGGTCCCTGTCATGAAACGGGGGATTGGGGTCGGTGCGGTTGTATTTGCACTTATCCTTACGTATTTGCACTGTTTACCCAGTACAATCAATGCAGATATATTTTCACGGTGTTGCTATTTCGCTGTGTTGATTCTTTCGCCGCGCTGCGATGGCCTGCAGTGGTAGCTGGTGATTGTTTGTCTTTGTTCGTAGAGGAAGGTTAAGACCTCCATGTCTCACAGGGCTATTGTTTCTCGACGCGCCGCGCTGTCTTGGTGCGCGGTGTCTTTGGCGACGCTGATGAGCTCTTGCGCGGGTCTTCCTTCGAACGACCGAGTGACTCAGCACAGCAGTGGTCTGGACGTGAAGAGCGTTAATACTTCTCCGGCGCGTGCGCCAGGACCGCTGGCGGGCGCTACCCCCGAGGCGATTATTGAGGGCTTCGTGCGTGCTGGCGTGGATAGTATCGAAAATTATGCTGTGGCGCGCCAGTATTTGAGCTCTTCTTTTGCGGGCCGTTGGAATCCTATGGGTACGACTCGTGTGTACCGTAATACGGTGCAGCCTCGTAGTGACGATAGCGGAACTGCTGAGGGGATGTACCATGTGCGTTTCCAGCAGACGGCGACTGTGAATAGTCAGGGTATTACGAGCACCTTCCCGGAGGCTCAGACTGAGACTCAGGATTTTACGGTGGTCATGGAAGATAACCAATGGCGCATTAACTCGTGCCCGGATGGTTTGTGGCTGGATGGCGCTGAGTTTGAGCGTGTGTTTAGCCCGTGCCGCCTGTATTTCTATGATCGTGCGTTCCGTTATGCTGTGCCTGATATCCGCTGGTTCCCGCATACGGACCGTTACTTTGAGCTGCTGGTGCGTACCCTCATGATTGGTCCTGCATCCTACTTGAAGGATGTTGCGTTCTCGGCGTTGAATGAGTCGATGAGCCTTGAGGTCGCTAACATGAGCGATAACCAGGATGTGCTGGTTCGCCTCTCGGGTGAGCACCTGGACGATAACCGTTTGGCGCGTGTGCGTGAGCAGATTATGCACGGCTTGGAGAACTTCTCGGGTCTGGGCAAGACTGAGGTTTTCTATAACGGCACTCTGATTCCTGAGAACGCGCCGAGCGGCTTTTCTGCGGTGAAGCTGAATCCGGGTGTTCCTGCCCGCACGGTTGCTATTAATTCGAACGGCCAGATGGTGGCGCGTGATGACTATATGAGCAATGCGGGTGAGCAATTGCTTCTGCGTGGCGTGACCCAGTTGAGTTCCCCGGCGATGGGCTATTCTGCGGATGTTTATGCCTGCTTGGCGAATGATGCTGCGAGCCTGTACACGGTGTATCAGGGCACTGCCCGCCGCGTGTGGCAGAGTACCGCGCTGACTGCCCCTAGTTTTGATGCGTACGGCTGGGTGTGGGCTGCTGATGGTGAGGGCGTTGTGCGTGCTTTTAAGCCGGATTCTGAGGACGCAACCGAGCGTGAGCGCGGCGTGGATATTGGTTTGTCCTGGCAGCGTAATTTGAGTTTTACGAGCGTGAACGTTTCTCACGATGGTGCCCGCATGGCGATTGTGGCGTCTACTGAGGGTGCGTCGGCTGTGATTATTTCCGGTATTGTGCGTGATGATGCCGGCAAGCCTCTGCGTCTGACGGAGATGGTGCGTCTGAGTTCTTCTGTGACTCCGCGTAATGCCCGTTGGGCTGGAGACCAGAGCGTCGTGGTGGTGAACGTGAAGAATGGTGAGTCTGAGGTGATTTCCCTCAGCGGTGAAGAGACGAAGCTGGACCGTCTGGATGGTGTGATGAGCATTTCCACCGCAGATAATACGTCGAATATTATTGCCCACCGTTCTGATGGTTCGTGCTATCTGATGGAGGAGCGCGGCTGGATCCGTTTGGATACGACCCTGCACGAGATTAGTTACGCCGGTTAGCCTCGGGTACCGGGTATAGCGCGCGGAAAGGTTGCTTTCGGTGAGTTCAGAACAGCGTGGTTTGAACGAGCCCGTGAACGGGTCTCTGAGCAGGTCTCTGACCGGGCTCGCTGGCGCTCTCAAGAGTGCCGGCGGGTCTTTGGGGGAGGTGCTGATGCCGCGTACTTGCCCGTGCTGTGCGGTGCCGGTCGCCTATGGGGCAGGCTCGCCACTGTGTGAGGCTTGCTTGCCGCAGTTGCGTTCGGCGTTGGCTAAGGTGGAGCGAGTATATGCTCTGCAACCTCTTGATGGCGCGGCTGCTCCCGAGGTGCGTGCGGCATCCCGTTATGAGGGGATCATGCCGCGTGCCCTGTTGGCGTTGAAGAATGCGGGCCGTACCGACCTGCTGCCCTTGTTGGGAGAGGGTTTGGCGCGTAGCGTGTATGAGCTTCTTCGGGTTCACCGGGAGGGGCTTCAGCCGGAGTCTGCTTCTTCAGTCCCGGTTGAGGTTCTGCTGGTTCCGGCACCGTCCTCTGCGCAGAGTGTGCGCCGCCGCGGCTATGCGCCGGCGAATCTTTTGGTGCAGGAGGCGGCGCGTCAGCTTAATAAGCGTCTGCCTGCCTCGGTGCGGGTGCGCGCTGTGGACGTCATCGGGTATGCGCCTCGCGGCCGGCGGGGGAGCGGAGCCTCCTTTGCTTCTCGTGTGGGCGCTTCTCTCCTTGATGTTTCTCTTCTTGGCGCTTCTGAGGCAAAGAATGAGCAGAAGAGCCTGGGCGCTGTGGGTCGTGCCGAGCGGATGCACGGTGCTTTGCGCGTCATGGAACCTGCCCTGTGCGCGAATCGGGTGAGTATTGTTTGTGATGATGTGGTGACCACCGGTGCGACCGCCTCTGAGATGGTGCGTGTGCTGCAGGAATCCGGTTCGCGGGTGCTGGGCGTGTGTGCTGTGGCGGCGGTACCGAAAAAAGCTCAGACATAGCGTTTCTTGTAGTTAGTTGCAAGAGATACACGATTTTTGGCGAATAAAGTTCGCAGACGGACGAATAGCTATTATTTAGGCTAAATATTTGTCATATCTAGTGATATGAAACATGTTTCGTACTAGAATATAGACAAGGGAACGGCATTGGAGTCGAACCCCCGTACCGGGTCCAGCCGGACGCGGTATAAGCCCCCAACCTGGAGGGAATGATCGTGGAAGTCAACATCTACGGCCGCAATATCAA
>ERZ773024.481-NODE-481-length-14680-cov-4.628650_pt1 | contig 14680 bp, 3 predicted proteins | sample MGYA00511667_ERZ773024 | MGnify/ENA primary metagenome ERZ773024 (study PRJEB29015, sample SAMEA2738117) | human oral metagenome | biome: human oral; feature: human-associated habitat; material: saliva | place: China | collected 2258 ... | reverse complement strand
AAGAGGCAGGTAAGGAAGGTCAAGCCTTAACACAACCCGAATTGCCAGAAGCTCCAGTTGAAGTGAAAGGTACCCAAGAAGAAGGTAAGGAAGGCCAAGCTTTAACGCAAGCTGAATTACCAGAGTATAAAGAGACGATTTCAACAAAAGGAACACAAGAACCTGGTCAAGAAGGTCAAGCACCAGTACAAGAAGTCAATCCAGAATATAAAGTAACAACTGGTACAGTTGAGAAATCTACTGAAAGTGAATTAGATTTCACAACAGAAGTAGTTCCTGATGACACAAAATATGTGGATGAAGAAGTAGTTGAACGTACAGGTTCTAAAGGAATTCAAGTTACGAAAACAACTTATGAAACAGTGGAAGGTGTAGAGACAGATAAAGTTGTTTCTACAACTACAGAAGTGAAAACTCCTGCCGTTTCTAAAGTAGTTAAAAAAGGAACAAAACCAATTGAAGGAACAAAAGTTGAAACAAGAGAAGAAGCCATTCCTTTTGAAACAAAAACAGAAGAGGATGATACTTTAAAACGTGGAACAACTAAAGTTGCTCAAGAAGGTGTAGACGGTAAGAAACAAATTACTGAAACGTATAAAACAATTCGCGGAGAAAAAACAAGCGATGCTCCAACAGTAGAAGAAAAAGTTATCTTACAACCTCAAGATAAAATTATTAAAAAAGGTACAAAAGGTTTAGAAAAACCAACCTTACAATGGGCGAATACTGAAAAAGATGTCTTGAAGAAGAGCGCTACAGCTAGTTATACATTAAATAAACCAGCTGGAGTAGAAATCAAATCAATCAAATTAGCGTTGAAAGATAAAGATGGACAACTTGTAAAAGAAGTAACGGTAGCTGAAAATAATTTAAACGCTACTTTAGATAAATTGAAATATTATCAAGGATACACTCTATCTACTACGATGGTTTATGATCGTGGAGAAGGCGAAGAAACTGAGAAATTAGAAGATAAACAAATTCAGTTAGACCTCAAAAAAGTTGAAATCAAGAACATCAAAGAAACAAGTTTGATGAGTGTGGATGCTGAAGGAAAAGAAACAGATAAGAGCTTATTAACTGAAAAGCCAACAGATGTTGCTCCATTATATTTACGTGTAACAACGCATGATAATAAGACAACAAGACTTGCAGTAAGTTCTGTTGAAGAAGTTGTTGTTGATGGGAAAACATTGTACAAAGTTGTAGCGAAAGCTCCAGACTTAGTTCAACGTAGAGCAGATGATACTTTCAGTGAAGAGTATGTTCATTACTTTGAAAAACAAAAAGCACACGAAGGTGATGTATATTATAGTTTTAATGACTTGGTAACAGCTATGAAAGCTAACCCAAGTGGTACTTTTAAACTTGGTGCAGACCTTAATGCTGCTAACGTACCAACTCCAAATAAACAATATGTACCTGGTAAATTCAGCGGAACTTTAACAAGTGTCGATGGAAAACATTATACAATTCACAATATGGCTCGTCAGTTATTTGATAATGTCGAAGGTGGTACAATTAATAACATTAATTTAGGTAATGTTAATATTAATATGCCTTGGGTTGAAAATATTTCAGCACTATCAAGAGTAGCTAAAAATGCCACAGTTGAAAATGTTAAGGTAACTGGTAGCATCCTTGGTAAAGATGGTATTGCTGGTATTGTAAACAAAGTGGATGTTGGTGGCTTATTACAAAATGTGGCTTTTGTAGGAAAACTTACTGGTGTTGGTGATAAAGGTTCGGATATGGGTGGTATTTCCGGAGAAGTATGGAAAGGAAATATTAAAAAAGCCTATGTTGATGCTGATATTGTAGCAAATAAAGCTCGTATTGGTGGTCTTGTTGCTAGAACAGATAATGGTTACGATGGAAATGGGGTTAACAAATATGCATTTACTAGCCAATCTGTCGTTAAAGGAACTATTAAGGTAAAAACGCCTGTTGAAGTTGGTGGTTTCATTAGTAAAAACTATCCATGGGGTCGAGTTCTTGATACTGTTACAATGATGAAAGTTGAAAATGGTGAGGAATTCTATGGTTCCAAAGATCTTGTTGATGATGATGGATACTTTACAAATAATTGGATTGATAGAAACTATGTTGTTACAGGTGTGAGTGAAGGAAAACGTTCATTCAAATATTCTCGTAGTAATCGAATCCAAGAAATCAGCTTAGAAGAAGCTAACAAAAAAATAGAATCATTCGGAATTACAGCTGATAAATTCGAAATTGCTCCACTTGTGGAAGATAAACTAAACCAAGTTAAACCAAAATCTGATACTTATAAAGAGATTCAAGATTATAATGCAGATCGTGAACTTGCATACCGTAATATTGAGAAACTTCAACCATTCTACAATAAAGAATGGATTATCAATCAAGGAAATAAAATTCCTGCAGGTTCTAAATTATTAACGACTGAAGTATTATCTGTAACAGGTATGAAAGATGGACAATTTGTAACGGACTTATCTGATGTTGATCATATTATAATTCATTACGCTGATGGTACGAAAGAAGAAAAAGCTGTATCAGCTAAAGCTACGTCAAATGTGGAACAAGTAAAAGAATACGGTATTACAGATTTAGGTGATGTAGTTTACACACCAAATATGGTAGTTAAAGACCGTACTCAACTAATCAGTGAGATTAAAACGAAATTAGATAGTGTTCAATTAATTTCACAAGAAGTTCGTGACTTAATGGATAAACGTAATAAACCAGCTGAGAATAGTGAAAATCATAAGAACAACTACATTCGTAACTTATTCCTTGAAGAAAGCTTTGAAGAAACGAAAGCTAATTTAGATAAATTAGTCAAAGCTTTAGTCGAAAACGAAGACCATCAATTAAACGGTGACGAAGCAGCCATGAAAGCTCTTCTTAAAAAAGTAGAAGATAACAAAGCTAAAATAATGATGGCTCTTACTTATTTAAATCGTTATTATGGATTTAAATACAATGATATGAGTATTAAAGACCTTATGATGTTCAAACCTGATTTCTATGGTAAGAATGTTAGTGTTATCGATAGATTGATTCAAATTGGTTCTAGTGAGAAAAACTTAAAAGGTGACCGAACTCAAGATGCTTATCGTGATGTGATTGCGGGAGCAACAGGTAAAGGTAACTTAAATGACTTTTTAACATATAATATGAAGTTGTTTACAGAAGATACTGATATGAATGTTTGGTATAAGAAGGCTGTATCACACACTAACTATATTGTTGAGAAGCAATCCTCAAACCCTGCGTTTGCTAATAAAAAATATCATTTGTATGAAAACCTTAATAACGGTGAGCATGGACGTTATATCCTACCACTTCTTAATACGAAGAAAGCTCATATGTTCTTGATTTCAACATATAATACACTAGCATTTAGTGCGTTTGAGAAATATGGTAAGAATACAGAAGCTGAACGTGAAGCATTCAAGAAAGAAATTGACTTACGTGCACAAGAACAAATCAACTACTTAGACTTCTGGTCTCGCTTGGCGGCTGATAATGTACGTAATCAGTTGTTGAAATCTGAAAACATGGTTCCATCGGCTATCTGGGATAACCATGGTGCGCCAGGTGGATGGGTTGATAGAATGGGTCACACGAAGAATGGTGATTATGCTCCAATTCGTGAGTTCTATGGTCCAACTGGTAAATGGCATGGTGATAATGGTATGGGTGCGTATGCGTATATCTTTGATAGACCTCAAAACTCAGAAGCCGTGTACTATATTTGGTCAAGTATGATTAGTGATTTTGGTACATCAGCCTTTACTCATGAAACAACGCATATCAATGACCGTATGGCTTACTTAGGTGGTTGGGGGCATCGTGAAGGTACAGACGTTGAAGCCTTTGCTCAAGGAATGTTACAATCTCCAGCTGTATCAAGTTCGAATGGTGACTACGGTGCACTAGGTCTTAACATGGCTTATAAACGTGAAAACGATGGTAAACAATGGTACAACTATGATCCAAATAAATTAGATAGTAGAGAAGCTATCGACCATTACATGAAAAACTATAATGAAGCGCTCATGATGCTAGACCATTTAGAAGCGGATGCCGTTATCGCGAAGAATGATGGTGACAACAACAAGTGGTTCAAGAAGATGGACAAAAAATGGCGTGAGAAAGCTGATAGAAATAGTTTAGTTGGACAACCACACCAATGGGATTTACTTCGTGACCTAAATGACGCGGAGAACAAGAAGAAATTGACAAGCATTGATGACCTTGTAGATGGTAATTACGTGACTAAGCATAATATGCCTGGTAATAAACATTATCGTGCTGAAGGTTTTGATACGGCATATCAAACTGTAAGTATGATGGCTGGAATTTACGGTGGTAATACAAGTCAAAGTGCTGTAGGTTCTATCTCGTTCAAACATAATACATTCCGTATGTGGGGTTACTTCGGATACTTGGATGGATTTGTCGGATATGCTTCTAACAAGTATAAACAAGAATCTAAAGCAGCTGGTAGACCAGGTCTTGGTGATGACTTCATCATTGAGAAAGTGTCTGGTGGTAAATTCCACACACTAGAAGAGTGGAAGAAAGAATGGTTCAAGGAAGTCAAAGCTAAAGGAGAAAAAGGATTTGTCGAAATTGAAATCGACGGACAGAAAATTTCAACTTATGCAGGACTCCAAGAATTGTTCAACAAAGCTGTTGAAAATGACCTGAAAGCGGGTAATTCAAACCAAACAGTTGCACTCAAAGAAAAAGTTTACAAACAACTCTTGCAGAAATCAGATGGATTTGCTGGTGATTTATTCACTAAAGCATAATCAAGAGTAATTTAATAGCAAGAAAATGATAAAAAGGTAGATCAGTTTTGACTGGATCTACCTTTTTGATGTTTTTGAAGTTCTTAAATGTTCATTTACAAGCATAATTATTGAATATATTTATAACCAAAATACTAGAAAATAGATTTTCAAAAAGTAAATGAAATGTCAGTCTGGGCTTTGTTTTATGGATTCTGTTCGAGTTCAAACAACTTGCAAAAATAGTTTAAAAATTATAAAATGAAATATAAAGTAATTTGTAAATACGCATAAAATTCAATATGATATAATGTGTACATAGATAAGAGAAAAGGAAATATTATAAATGAAGAACAAGCTTTCTGATAAGTCCCTTGAGAATCAGAGAAAAGAAAAAATCATGCGTTTCTCCATTCGTAAATATAGTTTTGGTGCAGCGAGTGTAGCGGTTGCTGCCTTTTTAATGTTTTTAGGAAATGGAGCAGTTGCAGCGGATCAATTGAAAGTAACTGAAGAGTCTTCTAGTAAAGTAGAGTTGGCTAAAGAAGGTGGGGATAAGACTGAAAAACAGAGTGAGTCCAAAATTAGTGAGCCGAAAATTACTAAACCAGAACTAGATAAAAGTCAACTTGCAAATTATATTGGTGAAATTGAAGGTAAGATTTCAAGTGGAGCTTACGCTAATAAGACTGAGGAAAGTGTAGCGAGTCTAGCTGCTGAGTTAGCTAATGCCAAAGCAACTTTAGCGAGCGCAAGCAGTCAAGAAGAATTGACGAGTGCCTATCAAAAACTGGTTACTACTGTTAACTCAAAATTACGAAATAAGCCGGTTGAGAAAAAAGAAATTGTTTCAACAGATACTACTGAGGGTAAAGAAACAGTTGGTATCAAAGCTGAGAATACTGAGAAACCATCAGAATCAAATGCGATTGAAAATACTGGTGCCAATGATCCGCGTAATGGAAGTGAAATTGAAAAGGATACAACATTCCGTGCAGCTGTCAATCAAGATCCAAAGGTAGACTTTACATTCTCCATACCAGATGAGAAGAAAATCTATATCTATAACGAAGAGCATTTTTCATTAGAAATTCCAGTTTATTCTGAAACTGGAAAAATTCGCTATGCAACGATTAAGAAAGGATCTAGACAAAGATTCCCTAATGTTGCAGGTACAGATAATGACTTGGATGTTGAATTTGGATTTACAGCTACTGTAATAAATCGTGCTGAAACGGCAGGGGTAACATCGGAGGCGAGTCAAGCAAATCCTGCGAAAATCGTCATTACAGGTCGTCCAAATGATATATTAAAAAAGAACAGAGATTACACAAAACAAGAAAACCAAACATTAAATGTTGGTACTCGTTATGTTCAAGTAGTTGATGACCAAGGTAGAGAAAATCTTAAAAAAGGTATGGATATAACGGATCCAGGATATTTCTACTTAGTATTAAAATCTCAAGCAAAAAAATACGCCTTAAGATCTCAACCTACAGATGAAAAGATTTCTGTAACTAGTTTGACAAATCCTACAGCAGAAGATTTAAAGAAAATCAAAGATAGTATTCAATTAGAATATTCAACAACAAACGAAGATGCACGATTTGCTGATAGACGTGGAACTTTAGTAGAACACCCAGAGGATGTTATTCAATCGGTTAATATCGTTGGGAATAATATCGTTGTGACATTTACAGATGGTTCTACGAAGACAAAACCAGTAAGTGAAATTGTACAAAAAAATGTTCCGCCGGTTGTTAATCTACCGTATTCAAACGAAGCGAACAGAAATATTTATATCTATTCTGGAGAAGAGACAGACCTAACATTTACTGCAACGGATGAGTCTAAGATTAAGGACCTAAAACTTCGTGGCCCTGGTGACATTAACTATAATAATGCAACTAGTTTTGGTTTAGCAGTAGGGAATATTGTTGATAGCGCAGTAACAAGCGGAGCAGGTTCTGTTTCTGAAGATAAGAAGACAGCAACCATTAAAATGACTGGAACAACGAACTTAACTGCTGGGAAAAAATGGACAAGTGTTATCGTTGCAAAAGATGACAATAATGGAGAAAGTGCACCTTTTAACGGAAGAATTAATGCAACTACTAATCCTGCAGAACGTCAAAAAATTGAAGGTTATGTTGAATTTGTTGTAAAAAATCAGACTACTAAATATGATATTAAGACTCCAGAAGGAACAGTTAGTGTAGTAGATCCAGCGAATGTTACGGCTGACGAATTTGAAAAAATTAAAGAAAAAGTAAAAATCGAGTACTCTCAAACTAATGATGACGCAAATCTTACAAGTAAGAGAGGACAAGCTGTAGACAATCAGGCGACAAGAATTTCTACGATTACAAAAGATGCTAATGGAAATCTTGTTGTGACCTATAAAGATGGTTCAACTGATACAAAACCTTTATCAGAATTCACAAGTTTAAATAAACAACCTGCAATTGATGCAATTAATACAGCTGCAGACAATAAAATTGCAGAGATTAATGCTAATACAAACGCAACTGCCGAAGAAAAAGTAGCTGCAATCGAAAAAGTTAATGCCGATAAGGCGAAAGCTTTAACAGCAATTAATGATAACTCGGTAACGACAAAAGCAGCATTAGATAATGCCAAAACATCTGGGACAACAGCGATTAGCAATGATAATCCTGTAGCAACGAAGAAAGATACGGCAAAAGCAGCTATTGACTCAGCTTTAAGAGAGAAAGAAGCAGCCATCGATGCGAATAACGACTTAACGACAGAAGAGAAGAATGCAGCAAAAGCAGATGCACAGGCAAAAGCGAATGCAGCAAAAACAGCAATCGATAATGCTACAACAAACGTAGCAGTGGACTCAGCCCAAACGGCAGGAACGACAAGTGTAAGTTCAGTAACGCCAACAGCGGTAGCGAAACCAGTGGCTAAGAAAGCAATCGAAGACGCGCTGAAAGCGAAAGTAGCACAACTTGATGCAAGAAATGATTTAACAACTGAAGAAAAAGAAGCAGCAAAAGCAGATGCACAAGCAAGAGCAACAGCGGCTAAAAATAATATTGATACTGCAACAACAAACTCAACAGTAGATAATGCGAAAACTACAGGCGTTGCTGATGTAGAAAGCGTTAATCCGCAAGCAAGCCAAAAGAAAACTGATGCAAAAAATGCAGTTGATGAAGCATTAAAAGCAAAGGAAGCAGCTATAGATGCCAACAACAACTTAACAGCGGAAGAGAAAGCAAAAGCTAAGGAAGATGCTAAGGCTAAAGCAGACGCAGCGAAAACAGCGATTGACAATGCAACAACAAACGCAGGAGTGGACCAAGCTAAGGCTAATGGAACAACAGAAGTAAACAATGTAAATCCGACGCCGGTAGCAAAACCAGCAGCTAAGAAAGCAGTAGAAGACGCGTTAGCTGATAAGATCAAAGCAATCGACGCAAACAACGACTTGACTGATGAAGAAAAAGCAGCAGCTAAGCAAGAAGCGCAAGACAAGGCAGCTGCAGCGAAGACTGCAATCGACAACGCAACAACAAACGATGCAGTAACTCAAGCTAAAAACGCTGGAGCGACAAGTGTAGATTCAGTAAATCCAACAGCACAGGCAAAGCCAGCAGCTAAGAAAGCAATAGACGATGCATTAAAAGCTAAAAACGATACGATTGATGCAAACAACGACTTAACAGCGGAAGAGAAAACTGCAGCTAAGGCAGACGCAAAAGCTAAGGCAGACGCAGCAAAAGAAGGAATCGATATCGCGACAACAAATGCAGAAATCGACCAAATCAAGAAAAATGGAACAACAGAAGTAACTTCAGTAAATCCAGAAGCAGTAGCGAAAACAGAAGCTAAGAAAGTGATAGATGAATCACTAAAAGCTAAGAATGACGCGATTGATGCCAATAACGATTTGACTGCTGAAGAAAAATCCAAAGCTAAGGAAGACGCAAAATCCAAAGCAGATGTAGCAAAGCAAGCCATCGACAACGCGACAACAAACGATGCGGTAGAACAAGCTAAAAATGACGGAGCGACAAGTATATCTTCAGTAACTCCAACACCAACAGCTAAACCGGCTGCAAAACAAGCCATCGATGACGCATTGAAAGCAAAGAATGACGCGATTGATTCCAATAACGATTTAACGGCTGAAGAAAAAGCCAAAGCTAAGGAAGATGCGAAAGCCAAAGCCGACGCAGCGAAACAAGCGATCGACAACGCGACAACAAACGATGCAGTAACTCAAGCTAAAAACGATGGGGCAGCAAGTGTAGCTTCAGTTACTCCAGCAGCAGTAGTGAAGACAGCAGCTAAGCAATCCATCGACGAAGCTCTGAAAGCTAAGAATGATGAAATCGACGCTCGTACAGACCTAACAGATGAAGAGAAAGCTGCTGCTAAGTCAGAAGCAAAAGCTAAGGCTGACGCAGTGAAAGCAACCATCGACAACGCAACAACAAATGCAGAAGTAGAACAAGCTAAGGTGACTGGAACAACAGAAGTCACTTCAGTCAATCCAGAGGCGTTGACTAAGTCAGCAGCTAAGCAATCCATCGACGAAGCTTTGAAAGCTAAGACTGATGAGATAGACGCTCGTACAGACTTGACAGATGAGGAGAAAACTGCAGCTAAGGGAGACGCGAAAACAAAAGCTGACGCAGCGAAGACTGCAATCGACAACGCAACAACAAACGATGCAGTAACTCAAGTTAAAAACGATGGGGCAGCAAGTGTAGCTTCAGTGACTCCAGCAGCAGTAGCGAAGACGGAAGCTAAGCAAGCCATCGATGAAGCTCTTAAAGCTAAGAGTGCTGAGATAGACGCACGTACAGACTTAACAGACGAAGAGAAAACTGTGGCTAAATTAGATGCAAAAGCCAAAGCTGACGCAGCGAAAGCAACCATCGACAACGCAATAACAAATGCGGAGGTAGAACAAGCTAAGGTGACTGGAATAACAGAAGTAAAAGCAGTAGATCCACAACCAGAAGCTAAGACAGCAGCTAAGCAAGCCATCGATGATGCCCTAAAAGCTAAGAACGACGAGATAGACGCTCGTACAGATTTAACAGACGAAGAGAAAACTGCTGCTAAGTCAGAAGCAAAAGCTAAGGCCGACGCAGCAAAAGAAGTTATCGATAAAGCGACAACCAATGCAGAAGTTGACCAAGCAAAGTCAACTGGAATTGCAGAAGTCACTTCAGTAAATCCAGGTGCAGTGGCTAAGACAGAAGCTAAGCAAGCCATCGACGAAGCTCTGAAGGCTAAGAACGACGAAATCGACGCACGTACAGACTTAACAGATGAAGAGAAAGCTGCTGCTAAGTCAGAAGCAAAAGCTAAGGCTGACGCAGCAAAAGAAGCCATCGACAAAGCAACAACGAATGCAGCAGTCGACCAAGCTAAAACTAACGGAACTTTAGAAGTCACTTCAGTAAATCCAGAAGCAGTAGCGAAGACAGAAGCTAAGCAAGCCATCGACGATGCTTTGAAAGCTAAGACTGCCGAAATTGATGCTCGTACAGACTTAACAGATGAAGAGAAAACTGCAGCCAAAGCAGATGCAAAAGCCAAAGCTGACGCAGCAAAATCAGCCATAGATAAAGCAACAACGAATGCAGAAGTCTACCAATCTAAGTCAACTGGAATCACAGCAGTGACTTCAGTAAACCCAGAGGCAGTAGCGAAGACAGAAGCTAAGCAAGCCATCGACGAAGCGCTTAAATCTAAGACTGATGAAATCGACTCTCGTACAGACTTAACAGACGAAGAGAAAACCGCGGCTAAAGCAGAAGTAAAAGATAAGGCTGACGCAGCAAAATCAGCCATAGATAAAGCAACAAAGAATGCAGAAGTCGACCAATCTAAGGCAACTGGAATCACAGCAGTGACTTCAGTAAACCCAGAGGCAGTAGCGAAGACGGAAGCTAAGCAATCCATCGACGAAGCGCTTAAAGCTAAGACTTCCGAGATAGACTCTCGCACAGACTTAACAGAAGAAGAGAAAATTGGGGCTAAGGCAGAAGCAAAAACAAAAGCTGACGCAGCGAAGACTGCAATCGACAACGCAACAACAAATGCGGAAGTAGAACAAGCTAAGGTGACTGGAACAAGAGAAGTAAATAATGTAAATCCAGACGCAGTAGCAAAGTCAGAAGCTAAGAAATCCATCGACGAAGTTCTTAAAGCTAAGACTGCCGAGATAGACGGACGTACAGACTTAACAGATGAAGAGAAAACTGCAGCCAAAGCAGACGCGAAAGCTAAAGCTGACGCAGCGAAAGCAGCCATCGACAAAGCAACAACGAATGCAACAGTCGACCAAGCTAAGTCAACTGGTATTGAGGAAGTGAACTCAGTCAATCCGATTGCACAAATTAGACCGGCAGTTGGAGCAAGTGCTGGAGTTCATGTAAACTCAGCTAATCCAACTTCTAAAGAAAAACCACAGGAAAAACAAGCAATAGACCAAGTATTGAAAACTGATGAAGCCAAAGCTAAAGTGAAAGATAGTGTAGCATTTCCTATCTCACAACTTGAAAATGAGAATCAGCAAGTAGCTACTAATCAGCGTGTAGTGGCTAGAGAATTGCCAAATACAGGCACAACAGAATCCATAACGGCAATGGTTGCAGCAGCAGCTAGTGCAATACTTGGTTTTGGTCTTATTGCTCGTCGTCGAAAAGAAGATGAAGAAGATAAATTAGAAAATCAATAACGATTTCTAAAGGTCGCAACTCCTTTTTTGAGACTAAGTGGATAATATTATTCTTAAAACTCTCCTAGAGCAAAATAGCTACTAGGAGAGTTTTTTCTCTAACCAGAAGATACGTGACGGGACTAAAGATAATCTCATCTGCTTTGCGGATGAGGGTTTTCTTATTTTGTGCTATACTTAAGGTATGCATAGAAAAACAGTAATTGATTTTAGAGCTTTGGGGGAGAGATACACCTTTACCCAGCCTATTAAAGAGTTGAAAACGAGAAATGTAGTAGAAGTGGTAGATTTGCTGGCACAAGTGGAAAGCTACCAAGAGCAAGGCTACTATGTGGTGGGCTATGTCAGCTATGAGGCTGCACCTGCTTTTGAGGAGAAATTAGCAGTTCATAAAGCTCCTTTACTGGCAGAGTACCTGCTATATTTTACAGTTCATGATAGGGTAGAAACATCCCCTATTCCTCTGACTTATGATGAGGTTGATTTGCCTTCAAATTGGCAGGAAGTAACGTCTGCAGAGGACTATGAAAAGGCTATTGCCCAGATTCACCATCATTTGCGGCAGGGAGATACCTATCAGGTCAACTACACTGTCCAACTCAAGCAAGACTTAAGTGCCAATCCTTTTGCCATCTACAATCGTATGGTGGTAGAGCAGGAGGCGGGCTACAATGCCTATGTTGAACATGACGAGATGGCAGTGATTTCCATGAGCCCAGAGCTCTTTTTTGAGCAAAATGACCGCGAGTTGACAACGCGACCAATGAAGGGAACAACTCAGCGTGGCGTGACCGACAAAGAAGACTTGGAGCAGGCCAGTTGGTTGGAACAGGACCCAAAAAATCGCTCTGAAAACATGATGATTGTGGATCTCTTGCGCAATGATATGAACCGTATTTCTGAAGTGGGGAGTGAGCATGTGGAGCGTCTGTGTCAGGTAGAGCAGTATTCAACTGTTTGGCAGATGACTTCGACCATCAAGAGTCGGTTGCGAGCAGATGTGGACTTGGTTACCATTTTTCGCTCTCTCTTTCCTTGTGGATCCATCACAGGAGCTCCTAAGATAGCGACTATGGAAATTATTAAGGAGTTGGAACCACAACCGCGTGGAGTCTACTGTGGAACGATTGGTCTCTTGCTTCCAAATGGACGACGGATTTTTAATGTCGCCATTCGGACCATTCAACTCTACAAGGGGCAAGCTATCTATGGAGTTGGCGGAGGCATTACTTGGGATAGCACTTGGGAGTCTGAATACCGCGAGGTTCATCAAAAGGCAGCCGTTCTCTATCGTAAACAAGCTCGTTTCAAACTGATTACTACAGGGAAAATCAGCCAGAAGAACTTGCTGTTTGAAGAACAACATATAGAAAGGCTGAGAAAAGCTAGTCGGTATTTTGCCTTTCCATTTGATTCAGAAAACTTGAAACAAAAGATAGAGGAAGAGTGTCAGGCTTGTGATGCTAATCAAGATTACCGCTTGCGAATTTCTCTTAGCAAGTCTGGAGAGATAGAAGTCGATCGTCAAGTATTGGAACCTCTCAGTTCGTCCTTCTGCCAAGCAAAACTTTGCCTTCAGGAAGCAAATTTGCAACAAGCTTTTACCTACTTTAAAACCACTCACCGACCGCATTTGAATTTAGGAAAACACGAGAAGATTTACCATAATACAAGAGGAGAATTACTTGAAACCTCTATCGGAAATTTGGTTCTAAAGATATCTGGTAAATTCTACACGCCACCTATCCGACTGGGGATCTTGCCAGGAATTTATTGTCAGCATTTGTTAGAAACAGGCCAGCTAGAAGAGAAAACCTTGACCTTGGCAGATTTAGCACAAGCTGAAGCTATTTACGGCTGTAATGCAGTGAGAGGCTTGTATGAGTTAATCCTTTAGGAGAATTAGATGAAACTGATATTTTTACACGGGTTAGGGCAGTCAGCAGAGTCTTGGAAAGAAGTTCGGAATCTACTGACAGATTATCCTTCTGAGGCTATCGAGTTATTTTCTTCTGAAGTTAACAGCTATCAAAAAGTCAAGGATAGAGTTTATCAGCACCTAGCTCAAGAGACAGAACCTTTTGTTTTGATTGGATTGTCCTTAGGTGCTGCCCTGGCACTAGAACTTTCCAGTTATGATTTACCAAATCTCCGAGCTTTGATTCTGTCAGGATGCCCGCTTAAATTGTCCGGTAATATCCTATTTTATCTTCAGTTGCTGGTATTTAAATTACTTCCCAAAAGGGTATTTGAAAAACAGGGAGCAGACAAAGCTCTTATGGTCGGAATTTCTGAAGAGTTGAAGACACTTGATTTAACTGATATATCAAGGACTTGTCCCTATCCAACCTTACTAATTTGTGGTAGCAAAGATAAACCGAATCTTAGTTCTATGAGAAGTCTTCATAAACTAATATCAGAATCTCAATTTCAGATTATACCAGATGGACCTCATGTCTTGAATGAGGCTAAACCAAAAGAGTTTGCTGAACAGATTAAACCTTTCCTTGAATTGCTGAAATAAGTTTGATAAAATAATATTGAGATTGATATTGATATTATAATTTTAGGAGAAAATCATGAACAAACGTCATTTATTAAAACTAGGCCTAGTTTCTTTACCTGTCCTTACTCTGTTTTTACAACCTGTTGTGGCAGATGAAAGTATCCATTTTTCGAGCTGTAAGGAAGCTTGGGAGAATGGATATGCAGATATTCATAAGGGAGAACCAGGTTATTCTGCCACTCTGGATAAGGATCATGATGGAATCGCTTGTGAAGCGAAGAATGCGCCTCAGGGAGTTTTAAAAGAGAAAAAGACGAGTACATCTCAAGCTAACAACAATGTAGCACCAAATAGTGCAGCACCTGCTCCTAGTGCAGAAGCTGTAAGTGGTTGGGTTCGTCAAAATGGATCTTGGTACTATTTTTCTGCAAATGGGAAACCAGTAACAAATACTTGGCAGGGTGCTTACTATCTCAAGTCAGATGGAAGAATGGCTGAGAATGAGTGGGTATACGATAACTACTACCAAGCCTGGTATTACCTCAAATCAGATGGATCTTATGCGCATAATACTTGGCAAGGTGCTTACTACCTCAAGTCAAATGGTAAAATGGCTCAGAGTGAGTGGGTATATGACTCTTCTTACCAAGCCTGGTATTACTT
>ERZ773024.470-NODE-470-length-14858-cov-4.567588_pt1 | contig 14858 bp, 13 predicted proteins | sample MGYA00511667_ERZ773024 | MGnify/ENA primary metagenome ERZ773024 (study PRJEB29015, sample SAMEA2738117) | human oral metagenome | biome: human oral; feature: human-associated habitat; material: saliva | place: China | collected 2258 ... | reverse complement strand
AAAAGAGTATTTCCATGCAGTACGTGCCTTTGAACAAAGCGAGCGAAATCATCACAAAGTATTTCCTGCTGCAGAGAATGTCTTTAAGGCCTTGGAACTGACACCATTTGATAACGTGAAAGTGGTGATTCTTGGTCAAGATCCTTATCATGGCGACAACCAAGCACATGGTCTTAGTTTCTCTGTTCAAAAAGGTGTTGCACTACCGCCTTCATTACTGAATATTTATAAGGAACTTGAAAGTGACTTAGGGATTCCGGTAGCAAAAAGTGGAGATTTAACCGCTTGGGCAAAGCAAGGTGTGTTGTTATTGAACACGGTATTGACGGTCCGAGCACACGAAGCGAATAGTCATCGTGGTCAAGGGTGGGAGACTTTTACTGATGCAGTCATTACTTCTCTAAACCAAAGTGACCATCCGATTGTATTTGTATTGTGGGGGAAACCAGCACAATCGAAAGAAAAGCTGATTACGAATCCGAATCATTTGATTTTAAAGGCACCACATCCAAGTCCATTATCCTCATACCGCGGATTTTTTGGAAGTAAGCCATTTAGTCAAATTAATAAATTTTTAGAAGAAACAGGTCAAACGCCAATCGATTGGCGAGTAGAGTAAGTGGAAATTTCTCCACTTGCTCTATTTTTTTGCCTTTAGTATGAATTTTGTGGTACGATAATGAAAACGGTTAAAAGAAAGAAGGGTTTTTATGAAGAAAAAGAGTAAATGGTTTGGTTTATTCGCAACTTTATTGGTGATTTTATCATTGGTGTTTTTAGGAAACACTTCGGCAAAAGCGGCTGAAGGAAAAGAACTTCAAAACGTAATTTCAGGGTTAGAACTTCTTGATCAATCGGATACAAAATTGAGTCCAGATGCAAATGGAGTCTATCAAATTCTTACCAATAGAGCTTATAAATTAAGAGCGCTATTTGACTTAGAGCATTACAATGGAAATATTCAAAATGGGGATTTCTTTAAATTAGAAGTTCCTGCTGAGATTACATTCTACGACAATCATGATGTGGAATTAGTGGACTTAGCAACGAATGTACCAATTGCGGATGCGCATTTTGAAGGACATGGAGATAACAAAGGTGGAACGATTACTGTAACGCTAAAAAATCTTGACCAATATTTAGCAGCAAAGGGTGCGGATACGGTGAAAGAAGTTAAAGGAACTTTGGCTTTAAACTTCTTATATAAGAAGAATGTATCTAACCAAACAGTAACGTTTGATTCACCATCCATGCAAACAACAATTACACAAACGTATAATGTTCAAACACTTTCAGAAGAAACAGATCCAATTGGTAAAGAAAACTTTGCTAAAATTGGTGGACAAGCAGCGAATAAAGCTTGGACATCTGCTAAATTAGAAGCAGCTGGTTCAAAAGGTTCTGGCCAATACGTTTCTGAATGGAAAGTTCGTGTAAATACGAGTGGTGAGAATTTAGGAGAAAACTTAGTATTAAATGATACATTACCAAGTGACCCTTCTACAGCATCCATTCAATATATTCCTGAATCATTAGTGGTGTACAATGCACCTTCAATGACAGAAACAACATCTGGTAAAGAAGCAGATTTCGTACAATTAGTAGAAGGAACTGACTACACAGTAAACTGGAATGAAAACTATACAAACTTTACAATCACATTCAAAGACGGAAGTAAAAAATACTATGTCACTTATGACACAACAACTCCAAATGATGGAAGTAAAGTTCAAAACATGGTGTCTGTAACAAAAGCAAACGGAACACCAGTCACTCGTCGTACAAATACGACTGAAACAACATTTACAGCAAGTGCAACGTCACTCTTCTCGGGTACAATCGAAGCAACGAGTGCTTATACAGTTAAAGTGAGCAAGGTAGATGAGAAAACATTGAATCCTGTTCAAGGTGCTGTATATGTCATTACAGATCCAGATGGAAATACAGTTGAAGTGACTACTGACGAAGAAGGTCATGCTGTTTCTCCACAATTCGATGAAAAATACGCTGGAAAAGAATTCAAGATTAAAGAGAAAACTGCTCCAGAAGGTTACGAATTGGATGAAACTGAATATACAGTGACTCTTGGTAAAGATGGAAGCATCTTACATGTAAAAGATACTCCGAAAGAGGAAGAAACAACTACAACTACAACAACTACCTCTACAACAGAAGAAACAACAGTTACAACCGTTGAAGAAACTTCAACAACAGTAACAGAAGAACTTCCAAATACAGGTACTGGAAACCAAACAATCTATATCGTGATTGGTGCACTTTTAGTCGTTGCAGCAGTTGGAGTGTTAGTCTTCGCTAAGAAAAAAGATTCTGACGAAGATAGCAAAAATTAATTGAAGTAAGGAAGGCTGACAGGTACTCTGTCAGTCTTTTTTATTTCCTTAATAGATATGAAAATGAATGATTGAAGTCCATTTTTAGTAGGAGTACAATAGAAGTAGATAGAAAAGTTGTAATGGAGGGATAATGATGAAAAAACTGATGTTAATCTACTATAATATTGTCGCTGTTTTAACCATTCTCTATTTAGTGCTGACAGCAACCTTAATGAACTTAGGAAATGCGTTTATTACAACTCAAGGATGGCACGTTGTAATTCTTGGCGCGCTGATTTTAGTCATTGTATTTGGAATGGAATTTGCAAAGAAGAAGTTCCCAGATGATTTTTTCGAATTTATTATCGAAAATTCAGGACTCCTTTGTATTGCATGGCTTACATTAGTCGTTCGATCGTTTGGGGTCACTGTTTTAAAACATGCCACAGATTTAGCGATTGATGAATGGATGCAGCAAGTAATCGGACGAGCAGGAGTTGTACAGATTGGAATCTTTGCCATCACAAACGGTATTGTGGTCGCAAAAATCATTCGCTATTTTGCAAGAAAAAGAAGTTTAGCAAATCATGAATAATGACGAAGCGGGATGCCATTGTGCATTCCGTTTTTATTTTTCAGCAAAAATCGATAAGATAGAAGTAACTTAAGAATCGAAAGTGGGGGTATGATGCGAAAGATTTTACATGTGGATATGGATGCGTTTTTCGCATCAGTGGAACAAAGGGACCATCCTGAGTGGAGAGGAAAGCCTGTAATCGTTGGTGGGAAACCAAACCAAAGAGGTGTTGTGTCTACTTGTTCTTACGAGGCGAGGGCTTTTGGGGTGCGTTCAGCGATGCCAACTGCAAAAGCGATGAAACTTTGCCCGCAAGCAATCCTTACCCCTGGGCGATATGATTTGTATAAAGAAGTTTCCGCTCAGGTGCATGAAGTGTTTCGAACCTACACGGATTTAATCGAACCGCTCTCGATTGATGAAGCCTATTTAGACGTCACCGATAATAAGAAAGGTATCAACTCTGCAACAGTGATTGCACATTCGATTCAAAAGGACGTCTATGAGAAAGTCGGACTCACTTGTTCCGTTGGAGTATCCTTTAATAAGTTCCTCGCAAAAATGGCTTCGGGTTATCATAAACCATCTGGGGTTACGGTCATTACACCCGATAATGCAAAAGAATTTATTAAGAATATTCCGATTGAAGATTTCTATGGGGTAGGGAAAGTGAGTGCCGAGAAGTTAAAAAAGGCTGGAATCGAAACTGGAGCTGACTTGTTCCCTTTGACGAAAGAAGAATTAGAACTAAAGTTTGGAATTCTAGGGCCACGTCTCTTTAAACAGGTCCGTGGAGAGTCAAATGATCAGCTGACACTTCATCGTGAGCGAAAATCGTTTGGGACTGAACGAACCTTATTAAAGGACACAACGGATCATGGAATTCTGACAGGGTATTTAGATAGTTTTTCAGAAGAATTAGAACGGATGCTTAAGAAGAGAAGTTTAGCAGCTAGAACCGTCACACTTAAATTAAGAGATTCGAAATTTAATACAATCACTAAGAGTGTTACATTGCGTGATTACTTTAATAAAAAAGAGGAAATCTATCCGATTGCATTACAATTATTCGAAGAAACAATGGAGGAAAGCCCGATAAGGCTGATAGGACTTACTGTTTCGCATCTTGAAAAGACAGATAGAATCTATAAACAACTAAAACTGTTTTAAAATAATAGTACAGTTTTTACGTGAGTACTAGTACAGTTTTATTGTGAAAATAAACAGTTTCGTTACTGAAAATAAATGAAAACAGAAAAATGATTGAACAAATAAGAATAAAAAAAGACTTTATTTAGCGTAAGATAGTGGAAGTTTTTTCACAAAGTTAACAGAAACGCTCTATAAAGTCTTCTTTACTTGCATAATTCACAAAAGTTTGTTAAATTATTATACGATAGCAGACGAAATAGTACAGTTTTTACTACCTGTTTTTTCTGTTAAGCACAATTTCTTATAGAAAAGGGGAAAAAAGAAGTATGGCAACGAAGAAAAAATTCAATCTCGATGCACTTTTCACACCAAATAACACGAACTTTGAAATGGTTCAAGTGTTAGACGCAGAAGGAAAAGTTGTAAATCCTGACTTAGTACCAGATTTATCTGACGATGAATTAGTTCAATTAATGACAGACATGGTATGGTCACGTATTTTACACGAACGTTCAACTGCATTAAACCGTCAAGGACGTTTAGGTTTCTACGCTCCAACAGCTGGACAAGAAGCTTCACAATTAGCTTCTATCAAAGCTATTGAGAAAGATGACGTTCTATTACCTGGTTACCGTGATGTTCCACAATTAGTAAAACACGGTTTACCATTATCACAAGCATTCTTATGGTCTCGTGGACATGTTGCAGGTAACATGTACCCAGAATCATTAAAAGCTTTACCACCACAAATCATCATCGGCGCACAATATGTACAAGCTGCTGGTGTTGCTTTAGGTCTTAAAAAACGTGGTAAGAAAAACGTTGCTGTAACGTATACTGGTGATGGAGGATCTTCACAAGGGGACTTCTACGAAGGAATTAACTATGCTGGTGCGTATAAAGCTCCTGCAGTATTCTTTATCCAAAACAATGGTTGGGCAATTTCAACTCCTCGTGAGTTACAAACAGCTGCTCCAACATTAGCTCAAAAAGCAGTTGCTGCTGGTATTCCTGGTATCCAAGTAGATGGTATGGACCCATTAGCAGTTTACGCTGTAACTAAAAAAGCTCGTGAATACGCAGTTGCTGGAAACGGTCCTGTGTTAATCGAAACAATCTGCTTCCGTTATGGTCCTCATACATTATCAGGTGACGACCCAACTCGTTACCAACCAGAAGGAATTCAAGACGAATGGGCTAAGAAAGATCCATTAATTCGTTTCCGTAACTACCTAACAGCTAAAGGCTTATGGTCAGAAGAAAAAGAAAACGAAGTAATTGAAGCAACTAAAGAAGAAATCAAAGAAGCGATTAAAGAGGCTGACAAACAACCTAAACAAAAAGTTTCATTCTTCTTAGAAACAATGTTTGAAGAACCAACAAACGTTATTAAAGAACAAATCGAATACTTTAAAGCAAAGGAGAATAAATAATTATGGCACAAATGACAATGATTCAAGCCATCACAGATGCTTTGGCTGTTGAATTAAAACGTGATGAAAATGTCCTAATTTTCGGGGAAGACGTTGGTAAAAACGGTGGGGTTTTCCGTGCGACTCAAGGGCTTCAAGATGAATTCGGTGAAGACCGCGTGTTCAATACTCCTTTAGCAGAATCTGGTATCGGTGGTTTAGCTATCGGTTTAGCATTAGAAGGTTACCGTCCAGTTCCTGAAATCCAATTCTTCGGATTCGTATTCGAAGTAATGGATAGCGTGGTAGCTCAAGCAGCTCGTACACGTTACCGTATGGGTGGAACTCGTCAAATGCCTATCGTATTCCGTTCACCATTTGGTGGTGGGGTACACACTCCTGAATTACACTCAGATAACTTAGAAGGTTTAGTAGCTCAATCACCAGGTTTGAAAGTGGTTATCCCTTCAAACCCATACGATGCAAAAGGGTTATTAATCTCAGCTATTCGTGACAACGACCCAGTTGTTTACTTAGAGCATATGAAACTATACCGTTCATTCCGTGAAGAAGTTCCAGAAGGAGAATACACAGTTCCTCTAGGAGTAGCTGCAGTAACTCGTGAAGGTAAAGATGTATCAGTAATTACTTACGGTGCAATGGTTCGTGAAGCAGTTAAAGCTGCTGAGAACTTAGAAAAAGAAGGAATCTCAGTAGAAGTTATCGACTTACGTACTGTTTCTCCATTAGACTTAGACACAATCTTAGCATCAGTTGAAAAAACTGGTCGCGTAGTGGTTGTTCAAGAAGCACAACGTCAAGCTGGTATCGGCGCAATGGTTATGTCTGAAATTGCTGAACGCGCAATTTTAAACTTAGAAGCTCCAATCGGACGTGTTGCAGCTCCAGATACAATCTTCCCATTTGGTCAAGCAGAAAACGACTGGTTACCAAATGCTAGCGATATTGAAGCTAAAGTTCGCGAAACAGTGAACTTCTAATTCAACAAATTTCATTCTAAAGAGCCTCTCACACGAGTGTGCTCTTTAGAGCTTTATAAAAATAAGAAGGGATGTACAAGCATGGCTTTCCAATTTAAAATGCCTGATATCGGTGAAGGTATCGCAGAAGGCGAAATCGTAAAAATCGACATTAAAGTCGGAGATACAATTCAAGAAGATGATATTTTATTCGAAGTACAAAACGACAAATCTGTAGAAGAAATTCCTTCTCCAGTAAGTGGTAAAGTATTAGAAGTTAAAGTTCAAGAAGGTACAGTAGCTCGCGTAGGCGACATCATCGTAGTAATCGACGATGGTTCAGGTCCAGCAGAAGCATCTGCACCAGCAGCGGCTCCAGCGGCAGCACCTGCACCAGCTGCACCAGCAGCATCAAACACTTTCCAATTCAAATTACCTGACATCGGTGAAGGAATTGCAGAAGGTGAAATCGTTAAAATCGACATCAAAGTAGGCGACAAGATTGCTGAAGATGACATTTTATTCGAAGTACAAAACGATAAATCAGTAGAATCTATTCCTTCTCCAGTAGCTGGAACTGTTACAGCAGTTTTAGTTTCTGAAGGAACAGTAGCTCACGTTGGTGATGTAATCGTTGAAATCGCAACAGAAGGCGGTTCTCACGCACCTGCAGCAGCGGCTCCAGCAGCACCTACAGCTTCAGCACCAGCAGCAGCCCCAGCGGCGCCTGCAGCTCCAACAGGAGTTCCAGCAGCAAGCAACCCTGGTAAATTAGTATTAGCAATGCCTTCAGTTCGTCAATATGCACGTGAAAAAGGTGTTGATATTACAGCAGTCGTTCCAACTGGTAAAGGCGGACGCGTTACTCGTGAAGACATCGATAACTTCGGTGGCGCACCAGTAGCAACACTAGCAGCACCAGCAGCAGTAGAAGCTCCAGCAGCATCTACACCAGCAGCTCCAGCTCAAGCATCTGCACCAGCAGCGGCTCCAGCTCCAGCTAAACCATTCGTTGGATCAGCTGAACGTGAAGAACGTGTTAAATTAACTCCAATGCGTAAAGCAATTTCTAAAGCAATGGTTAACAGCAAACACACTGCACCACACGTTACATTACACGACCAAGTTGAAGTTTCTAAACTTTGGGATCACCGTAAGAAATTCAAAGATGTTGCAGCTGCACAAGGTACTAAATTAACATTCTTACCTTACGTTGTTAAAGCTTTAGCAGTAGCAATGAAGAAATTCCCAGTATTGAATGCTTCTATCGACGATGCATCTCAAGAAATTGTTTACAAAAACTACATCAACATCGGTATTGCAACTGATACTGATTTAGGCTTATTCGTTCCAAATATCAAAGATGCGAACGCTAAGAGCATGTTCGGTATTGCAGATGAAATTAACGCATTAGCTGCAAAAGCTCATGAAGGTAAATTAACAGCTGCAGAAATGGGACAAGGAACAATTACAATCTCTAACATCGGTTCAGTAGGTGGCGGTTGGTTCACTCCAGTTATCAACTACCCTGAAGTTGCGATTTTAGGTGTTGGTACAATCGTTCGCGAACCAGTTATCAACGAAAACGATGAAATCGTAATCGGACGTAACATGAAATTATCATTAAGCTTTGACCACCGTATCGTGGATGGAGCAACTGCTCAAAAAGCAATGAATGAAATCAAACGTCTATTAAACGATCCAGAATTATTATTAATGGAAGCTTAATTCATTAAACGGTTAGGAACGGCGTAGACATGGGTTTACGTCGGTTCCTTATTTGAAAACTTTTAAGAGGTGAAAAAAATGGTAGTAGGCGATTTCGCTATTGAACTAGATACAGTCGTAATCGGTGCCGGCCCTGGTGGATATGTTGCAGCTATTCGTGCAGCTCAAGAAGGTCAAAAAGTTGCGATTATCGAGAAAGAATATTTTGGTGGTGTCTGCTTAAACGTTGGATGTATTCCATCTAAAGCGTTAATTTCAGCTGGACATCATTACCAAGAAGCACAACACTCAGAAGTATTTGGTGTGACTGCTAAAGAAGTTGTTTTAGACTTCGCTAAAACTCAAGAATGGAAAGATAACCAAGTTGTTAAGAAATTAACTGCTGGTGTTGAGTACTTATTAAAGAAAAACAAAGTTGAAATTATTAAAGGGGAAGCGTTCTTAGTGGATGAGCACACTTTACGTGTTGTTACTGAAGACAGCGCTCAAACTTATTCTTTCAACCATGCAATCGTAGCTACAGGTAGCCGTCCAATCGAAATCAAAGGTTTCAAATTTGGCGGACGCGTTATCGATTCAACTGGTGGTTTAGCACTTAAAGAAGTTCCTAAAAAATTAGTTGTTATCGGTGGTGGGGTTATCGGTTCAGAATTAGGTTCAGCATATGCTAACTTAGGTTCACAAGTAACAATCCTTGAAGGTGCTCCAAGCATCCTTTCAATGTTCGACAAAGACATGGTTAAACTTGTTGAAGATAACATGGCTAAAAAAGGCGTTACTATCGTAACAAATGCAATGGCTAAAGAAGCTGTTGACAATGGTGATAGCGTAACTGTTAAGTATACAGTAGACGGCAAAGAAGAAGCTGTTGAAGCTGACTACGTAATGGTTGCTGTAGGTCGCCGTCCTAACACAGACGAAATTGGTTTAGACGTTGCTGGTGTTGAAATGACTGACCGTGGTTTAGTTAAAGTTGATAACCAAGGACGTACAAACGTTAAATCAATCTTCGCAATCGGTGATATCGTTCCTGGACCAGCTCTTGCTCACAAAGCAAGCTACGAAGGAAAAATCGCTGCAGAAGCAATCTCAGGTAAAGCAGTGGCTGTTGACTACCGTGCAATGCCATCTGTTGCCTTCACTGATCCAGAATTAGCTTCAGTTGGTTACACTCAACAACAAGCTAAAGATGCTGGTTTACAAGTAAAAGCTTCTAAATTCCCATTATCAGGAAATGGTCGTGCATTATCATTGAACGCTACTGAAGGTTTCGTTCGTTTAATCACTACTAAAGAAGATAACGTAATCGTTGGTGCACAAGTTGCCGGCGTGAACGCTTCAGACATTATCGCTGAATTAGGTTTAGCAGTTGAAGCTGGAATGAATGCGGAAGATATCGCATTAACAATCCACTCACATCCATCATTATCAGAAGTAGTTATGGATACTGCTGAATTAGCATTAGGTATGCCAATTCACGTATAATTCTATGAAATTGAGAGAGGACTCGAATTTTCGAGTCCTTTTTTATTGTGCTAAATCCGAACAATTAATGTGAATAACTTTGAAATATCTATGTTTTTCTTCGGAATAGCTTGCTTGACGAAGGGGTTATCCCTTATAATGAGGCGTGTAAGACCGAATGTGGGAACTTTAAACCTCATTCAAGAGAACCTTTATGTAACGAAGGGGGATGTTTCATGTCAAAAGACAAGAACTTTAAAGATTCCTACGTGCTTTGTATCGGCGGAATGAACGTGGATAAGAAAGTTCAATTGCTCGAAAATCTCGTGCTTGAAACAAGTAATCCTGTGGTCTCGTCGCTCAGTGCTGGTGGTGTTTCAAGAAATATTGCTGAAAACCTTGGTCGTCTGGGGCTACCTGTGAAGATGTTATCGGTAGCAGGAGAGGATGAAAGTTTTACTTGGCTTGAAAAAGAGACGGAAGGCATTATCGATTTTTCACTTGTAGACCGATTAAAAGGGAAAACAACGTCGAATTATACTGCGATTTTGGACCTTCAAGGAGATATGTGTCTGGCTTTGGCTGATATGTCCATTTGTGAGGAAATGACGTCTTCGTGGCTTTCTTTGCACGAAGAAGCGGTGAAAGAAGCCGCTATAGTGATTGCGGATTTAAATCTTCCGCAAGAAACAGTACAAGCGCTCATACAGCTGACTAGTCTTGAGAAGATTCCGCTTGCGATTATTCCAGTGAGCGGACCGAAGATGAAACGAATCCCAGACGATTTACAAGGAGTGACTTGGATTGTCGTCAATGCGGATGAGTCCAAGACTCGGTACGGAGAACATACACTAGATGAATTAGCTACTTTATGGCAGAAAGATGGCGTAGAAAATATCGTTATTACTAAAGGAACCAAAAATGGTGTCTTTGCAGATGCTAAAGGAGTCGTAAAGACTTTTACACCAATCAAAGCAGAGAAAGTCAGTGACGTGACAGGAGCAGGAGATTCATTTTCTTCTGGAGTGCTCTATGGAGCTCTTAAAGGGGCAAGCTTGGAAGAATCGATTGGTTACGGATTAACGAATTCGTATTATACAGTCCAAGCCATTGAAACAGTTCGAAAAGACTTAAACGCTAAGTCATTTGAAAAAGAATATCAACAATTAAAGGAAAGAGGTTTATCATGAATCCATTATTATCAATCAGCAAGGAAGTACAACACGCATTAGACAACAACCTACCAGTCGTAGCGTTAGAATCAACAATCATTTCACACGGAATGCCATACCCACAAAACGTAGAAATGGCTAAAACAGTAGAACAAATCATCCGCGACAATGGCGCTGTTCCAGCAACAATCGCTATCATGGATGGAAAATACAAAATCGGTCTAGAAGAAGCAGACTTAGAACGTCTTGCAAAAGAAAAACCAGTTGCAAAAGTATCTCGCCGTGACTTAGCAGAAGTGTTTGCTAAAGGTGTGTTAGGAGCAACAACAGTAGCGACGACAATGATTGGTGCGCACTTAGCTGGAATTAAAGTATTCGTAACTGGCGGTATCGGTGGCGTTCACCGTGGCGTTGAAGAAACAATGGATATCTCAGCAGACTTAGATGAATTAGGACAAACTCCAGTAACAGTTGTCTGCGCTGGTGCAAAAGCGATTCTTGATTTACCACGTACTCTTGAATATTTAGAAACAAAAGGGGTGCCAGTTGTAGGCTATCAAACAGACTACTTACCAGCATTCTACACGCGTACTTCTGAGTACAAATTAAACAGCCGTGTTGATTCAGCAAAAGAAGTTGCAGAAATGATTCGTTACTCTGAGTTATTGAACCTTAAAGGCGGTATCTTAGTTACAAACCCAATTCCTGCAGAATACGAAATTCCACATGAAAAAATCGATGCGATTATCGATCAAGCGGTTCGTGAAGCAGACGAAAAAGGGATTCATGGTAAAGACAGCACTCCATTCTTATTAGCGAAAATCGTTGAGTTAACAGGCGGGGAAAGCTTGAAGACGAACATCCAGCTTGTTTACAATAACGCGAAGCTTGGTGCGCAAATCGCAAAAGAATACCAAGAAGGAAAATAATCAAAGGTTTTATGGATTACGACGAATCCTTGCGGATTTGTTTGTAGTTGCTGTGACAAGGCACCGGTGCAAGCCTTAGTCTTGCACCTTCAAAGCCTCAAAGAGGGCGTATGGATTCAAAATCCTACGCCCTCTTATTCGTTTTGATGCAATTCCTGTCACTGCAACTACAAAATCCGCGGATTCTCTGTAATCCATAGAATTTTCTTTTGGGATTTGTGCCCAAGGGAAAGGGACTGGTGCTTCTCGAGTTAGAGAGTGCAGGGATTAGATTTGAAGGGCGTGCTATCGAGCAAACAAACTGAAAAGCAGCGATGAAGTTTGAGCAGGTTTCTCTAATTTACGAGCAATCAATCTATTTAGTAAGCTCTAAAGAGTTTTTTTATAAAAATGAGAGCACAAAGAAGATGATGACGAAGAATCTTGCGGATTTATAGTCGTAGTAATGGGGAAGTGCATTAAATGCGAATTAGCAGGAGTAGAAATTTATTTCTTACTCCTGCTTTGAGGCTTTAAAGGCGAAAGACGTAAGACTTGAGCCGGTGCCCCATTACCGCGACTATTAATACATCCGCAAGGATTCTCAGGAATCATCTTTTTTTAGCGAAATTTTTGTTATGCATAAATGGAAACTCTTGCAGAAAAAGTGTATACTAAATAGGTATGATTGTGAGGTGGCGAGATGGCCAATTATAGTTATCCAATTGATTTGGAATGGTCGCATGAAGAGATGAATAAAGTCATCAAACTTTGGAATGCGGTCGAAGAGGCATACGAAAAAGGAATCCAAGTAGAAGCTTTTAAAAAAGCCTACCAAGAATTCAAAACGGTAGTTCGTAGTATCGGTGAAGAGAAGAGACTAGGTCGTGAATTCGAGGAAGCATCTGGATATAGCCTTTATCGTGTGGTCCAAGCAAGTAAAAACGCAACAAAAATTATTCGTATGGAAGGATTGAAAAAATAATGGATTTATTAGCAACTCATCTATTAGTAAATGACTGGATTATGGAGGCTGGAGATAAAATTCGTCACAGCTTTGGTGAACCATTAAAAGTTGATACAAAAACAAGCCGTAACGACTTAGTAACAAACGTGGATAAAGAAATCGAACAATTCTTTATCGCAAAAATTCGCGAACAATTCCCAACACACAAAATCATGGGAGAAGAAGGTTTCGGTGACGAATTAACTTCAATGGACGGTTACGTTTGGTTAATCGACCCAATCGATGGCACATTGAACTTCGTGAAACGTCAAGAAGACTTCGGTATTATGATTGCTTTATATAAAGATGGTGTAGGTCTATTAGGCTACATTTACGATGTGATGCGTGATCGCTTCGTATACGGTATTAAAGATTACGGTGCATACTGCAACGGTCGTCGTCTTTCAACTCCTGAAATCCACAGCATTGGCGACAGTTCAATTAACGTGAATGGATTTATGTTATTAGAAGCGACTGAAAAAGAAGCAGAAATGATTCGTAAAGCAATGGTTACTCGTACTTACGGTGCTTCTTCAATTGAACATATTCAAGTGATTTTAGGTAAATCAGTAGCGTATGTTTCTACATTATTAGCACCTTGGGATATCGCACCAGGAATGGTGATTGCGAAAGAATTAGGATTACACTACAGTACTGTGGACGGAAAAGAAGTTGACTTCTTAGTTCCTAACAAAAAGACAACAGGTGTTATCTGTTCTAAAAATATCGCTGACGAAATTATCGCAGCATTTAAATAAAAATGAGTGGAGGGGCGTAAGAGATTACGCCTCTTTGTTTTAAAGGAGAACATATGAATATTGCAGTTTATTGTGCGGCAAGCAAAAGTAATTGCCCCGCATTTGACAAAAAAACAGAAGAACTAGGGAAGTGGATGGCAAAAAATCACCACACGCTTGTCTATGGTGGTGGAAATACAGGACTAATGGGAGTGGTAGCGACTGCCGTGATGAACGAAGGTGGCAAAGTCATTGGCGTGATGCCGCAGTTTTTTGTCGATCGTGAAATCGCTAAACAAGATATTACAAAACTTCATATCGTGGATACGATGTCCGAGCGTAAAAATCAGATGATTGCACTCAGTGAAGTGTATATTGCGCTCCCTGGTGGCCCTGGTACACTTGAGGAAATTGCAGAAGTAATTTCTTGGGTGCGTGTAGGCCAAACGCAGGGTATTTGTATTTTGTACAATATGGAAGGCTACTACGATCATTTAGAAGCCTTTTTCGACAAAATGGTGGAGACGAACTTACTGAGCACAGAAGACAGAAGCAAAATTCATTTTGCGAAAACTTTGGCTGAAATTGAAGCATTGATTGAAGCTTATAAAAAGCGTTAGAAGTGATTCTAGCGCTTATTTTTAATAGCGAAAAGGGTAGAACTTTGCTATAATAAAAGATATGAGTTTAAGGGAGGGCAATGAATGGAATTAGAAAAAACAACGCAAATGAACTTGCTTGTAGAGTTCTATGGCAGCCTTTTAACCGATAAACAACTCGAATATATGGAGCTCTATTATGGGGATGATTATTCGCTTGGTGAAATCGCCGAAGAATTTGACGTGAGCCGTCAAGCAGTATATGATAATATCCGCCGCTCGGCAAAGTTATTAGAAAACTACGAAGAGAAATTACATCTGGTCGCTGATTTCTATAAACGCCAAGAGCACTATGATGAATTAGAAAAAGAAATTCAAAAGAACTATCCTGAGGCAACACAGCTTGCTTCAATCGTTTCAAAATTACAAGAGATGAATAAATAAACTCAAGGAGTGAAATTATGGCATTCGAAGGATTATCAGATCGTCTGCAAAATGCGATGACTTCCGTTTCACGAAAAGGAAAAATTACGGAAGCTGACTTAAAACAAATGATGCGTGAAGTGCGTCTTGCGCTTTTAGAAGCCGACGTTAACTTCAAAGTTGTAAAAGACTTCGTGCGTAAAGTTAACGAACGTGCATTAGGTGCCAATGTGCTTGAAGCATTATCACCAGCACAACAAGTCGTTAAAATCGTTAACGAAGAATTAACAGAATTAATGGGGGGCGAACAAGCGCCGTTCCGTTTTGAAGCGAAACCGCCAACGGTAGTGATGATGGTCGGTCTACA
>ERZ773024.463-NODE-463-length-14997-cov-15.971155_pt1 | contig 14997 bp, 16 predicted proteins | sample MGYA00511667_ERZ773024 | MGnify/ENA primary metagenome ERZ773024 (study PRJEB29015, sample SAMEA2738117) | human oral metagenome | biome: human oral; feature: human-associated habitat; material: saliva | place: China | collected 2258 ... | reverse complement strand
AACCTCGGCTGGATTGTATTTAGGTGAAAGTTCTTTAGACATGTGTGTTCTCCTTTTATTCTGTTAAATAATAATATTTGCCATTTTTAGAAATAATCTTTGTCTCTTTATTCAATAAATCATTTGTTAAATTTTTAAAATTGAGTGAATTAGATGACTGCTTTTCTATTTTAGCAACAACTGATTTGGATAATTCATTATATTTCCATTCATTACTAAACCATATTGCTGGTGTAAAAAAGATTGCTTCTATCCCTTGCTTAGCATACCTCTTTTTCTTTAGATCAATTTCAAATTGTTTGATCTTGTTCTTATGCAAATTAACTAGTTGATTTCTTGCTCCAGTAGATTGTTTTATATAATTATTAAAAGATGAATAACAATATTCGGAAGATATCATCCCCATATTCAGTAAGTAGACTAAACGTCCAATTTCTTCTAAAATTGAAAGTAAATATTGCTGATAAGTTATTAGTTTATCAAATTCATAAGTGTTCTCTTTATATTGTTCAAAATCATTACTCATATTCTTAGAAACTAGATGTTCAATTGATAAATTAACCTGCTGTAGTAGTTCAGTGGCTTCATCCTCATGTCGACTTAGATTGTCTAGTGTTCGTTTTCTTATTTCTTCATTTTCAATGATCTCCGCATTAAACTGAGAAATTTTCCCTACTTTGCTAATCAAAGCTAAAATTCTAGCTTTAAACTCCATTTGTTGGAAGTCAGCTATCTTATACAGGTTTCCAAGCATTTTTTCCATTTTATCATTGATTTCAGACATATAATATTGTCCTACAACCAACGAAGCTACATTCATTACAGTCGCAGTTGTATCAGCTATTGAACTAAGGTCTCTAGCATTACCAATTGTAACTGGCACTAGATTTGCTTGACCAGCAAGTTGACCATTTACACTATAGCCACCCCTAAAAGCTCCAGCTAAATCTTTGGACTTATAAAGTTTTGCTCCTTCTGGAATAATGATCTGATAGAACTTTGTATTTTCTAATTCTTTTATATGCTCAACAACTTTTTTATCAGCAAACTGCTTGTAACCATTAACTAATTGAGGAACTAACTTATTAAGTCTATTGATAACAATTTCGTCAGAAATCTCATGTACTTTGTCCTCTTCAACACTTACGTCTTCTGACAAAATCTCAAATTTAGGCATTAGAGATAAAAAATCACTATTACTTTCCGATATTTCAGATTTTTTCGCAAGAGCCACTTCTTTAGAAATATCAGAAGTAACTTTTTTCTTTTTACGAGTTTTATAAAAATAATAAACTAAAAATCCAAAACTTAAAGTAATAATCCAATCTAAAATTATTTTTTCCACTCAAAATCACCTATTGAATCTTCCCATTCACTCTTCAGCAAACCATATCTCAAATCATCACAGCGATTGCCTTGAGCATCTTTGCGGTCTCGGATGCGAGCTTCGAGGGTAAAGCCTAATTTTTCCGCTACTCGTTGACTTTGCAGGTTATAACCAAAGCAAGTCAGCTCAATCTTGCGAAGGCCCAAATCCTTAAATCCTAGGTCAATCAAAGCACGCGCTGCTTCTGGCACATAGCCTCGACCCCAATAGTCTGGGTGCAAAGTATAGCCAATTTCAAGCACATCATCTTCGTGTCTATGGTTGAAGTCAACAGAGCCAATGATTTTATTGGTTCCTTTGACCACAATTCCATAGCCTGCTGGGAGATTGTCCTTTTCATTGCGCTCGGGAAGGATATGTTCTAGGTAATAGATTTCATCTTCCAAGGTCTTGACAGGTGGAAAGCCTGCTGGATAAGAGACTTCTGGACGACTGGCAAAATCAAAGATATCTTCTGCATCCGCCACTGTTCGGACTCGTAAAAGAAGACGCTCCGTTTCGACTCGTTCTGGCAATTCAGCTCTTGTCATCCTTCTTCCTCGCTTTCTTGATGAAGCTTCCCATGGGGTCGACTCGGTCATCTAGATAGCGATAGACACGCTTATGACCATCACCCATAAAGTAAGTCGGTGCAAAGCGGTCATTTTTAAAATGTCCCTTATCATCCAACAAATCAGATTCAGCCAGACGGTCTAAAATCTTAGCAAAGATATGGCAGATACCATCTTCCTCAATAATCCGATTAACTTCGCAATCCAGAACGACTGGACAAGCCTCCAAAATAGGTGCTTGTGTCAGCTTTGAAGGTTGGAAATCTAGGCCAAGTTTAGCAATCTTTTCTCGATGGCTAATAAAACCAGCCTGTTCCATCTCCAGCATGAAACTCTCATCAGGTATATTCACTGTGAACTTCTGATAATGTTTAATCTGGTCTGCCGCATTTTCCTCGCTACCGACTCCAATAACAAGCCAATCACCTAGACTATAGGAAGAACTACAAGTCGTCACATTATAACCATGTGTCTGGTCCTGGTAACCCAAGATAAAAATGGGAAAACCATAGTACAATTTACTGGTCTCAAAAGATTGCTTCATGTCACCCTCCTTTGGTAGGAACGTAGACCTCGCTTTCGCTCCGTCTGCATCAATATCTCTAAATTCACCTGCGACCTTCGGTCTTGGTTCTTTAAAAGATATAGAAAATCCCTGCCATAATATGACAGGGACGAATGTGTATCCGCGGTACCACCCAGTTTTGAGTGGCAACCACTCACAGCTTTCTTGATTCAATTTGACCATCAGCAACCAGCTTTGACATTTGTGCGGATTTCTCAGTACCACCGCTTCCTGTGACAAATGGGCTTCAAAGCACCTCTGAATGGTCTTATTCTATCACATTTTTAATCTCAAGACAAATGAAATTGTGGTGGAAATCTTATTGATTTTTGAATTTGAAAGTATGCCCTCTGTCTTACTTTTCCTCACAATTTTCAATGGCTGCTATTACCTTTCATGACAAGTTCTAACTTTGTTTGGCTTTCCAAATACCTATTACGGTAAGTTATTGCCATAGTTTTATACTCTTCGGAGGTCATTTTATAAAAATCCGCTTCTTCTTTGTAAGATTCTACAAACTTTTTGTAATAATCGATATCTTTTATCGGATTCTTGATAATCTTATCTATCAACACATAAATCCCTAAAAATACACCACCAAGAATCATCCCAAGAAAATAGGGCGCCACAAGAAATGATTTAATTAACTCCATGAAGTTCACCATCACTTTCCTTCAAAATCCTTCTGAAAATATTCTTTATGAACTTTTAATTCAAGCCCACAAACATCTTTGAGCTTTTTCCCAGCTGCAACTCGTCTTTGATGTGCTCTTATTAAAACATGTTCGGACTGTGTATGACTAATAAAATAACACAATAGCAGGTAAGTAACTATAACCCCTAACATTATAGTAATTATCCTAACCACCAAGAAAATCATCTCTCTACTCCTCTCTTAAGGAACTTGCTGAAACCATTGTAACAAAACATCGGCCAAAATCGAGACCTTATTCACAAGAAATGGCTCATTTATCATAAGTAAAAGCTTTTATTTTATTTTGAGTACACGAATGATGGTATTATAGATATTTCAAGACAGATAATCTACATTCTAAATAACTTTATTTTCCATTAGAAAAATCCCTGTCTTCCGACAAGGATTTCATCTTATTTTTCTTCCTTAGCTCTTTCTTCTTTTAGCCATTTTTCATAGCTTTCAAGTAGATTGATAGCCATTTGGGTTGCCAAGGCTAGTGAGAAGGCTTCTGTACCTTCAGTTGTTTCGTCTTGGACTTCCAATTTACTTTCTTCGTAAATGGCTTTGAGAGCCTTATTGCTAAGCGTGTCTTTAAATGCTTGGAATTCTTTCATGGTCAAAGCCTCCTTGATTCTACGGCAACTTTTACAGCTACTGTTACCGTTTTCACTTTAAGTTTACACCATTTCAGAGAAATTGCAAGGATTTTCCTCAATAATAAGGAGAGCTTTCACTCTATCTGCGACCTACTGAGCAGGAGTCGCAGCCCCTGTCAGATACTCAGTCGTATAAGCTACGATAGCTCCTGAATCAGCATTTACCGCGTATTTATAACGTAGACCACTAGCAGCATAATCAAAACTGATATTATAGACTTTACCGTCTCCTTCAGTCTTCAAATCCGTTTTCAAGTTGGTCACAGAACCCTCAGCTAGGCCAGCATGGTTAAGAGCTGTTGTTTGCGCAGTTTCTTTGGATACTGCTGTCTCTTCCTTGCTTTCGCTAGGTTGAGTCTCGTCTTTAGGCTCTTCACTTTTTTGAGTATCATCCTCATCCTTAGATGTTGGATGGTCACTCTTATGTTTCAAAATAGATCCTGACTGACCGTCAATCGTATACTCAAAATGGTTGTCTGACGTTGTGAAACTAATCTCATAACTTCCGTGAAGCCCAGAACGTGATTTCGAAACTGTTGATTGAGAAATCTCAGAAGTTTTGACACCTGCATTTTTGTAAGCAATGTCGGCTGCATCTTGTTCTGACAAACGATAACCTGAACCGTTAAAGATAAACAGGCCTGCAGCGATGGCAACTGGGATAGCGAGCAGAATCAGATAGCTCACTAGCTTTTTCATTTTTCGCATAAAATTCTCCGCTATTTTAATCTAATACTACTATTATAGCTTAAAGTTCTAAAATTGTCAGATAAACTTGGCTCATTTTTAGGTCACCATTATAAAAAGTTCCCGATAGCTATCAGGAACTTCTACGAAATGTTACTATTTGGCCAGTTACAAAGACTAGGATGGCTATCCAGATAAAGAGGAAGCCTTTCAATTCTCCAAAGCTGACCGTCTCACCAAAAATGAGAATGGCTACGAGAAGTTGAATCGTAGGATTAAGATACTGGATGAAACCGATAAGGTTAAGCGGTGCCCTTTTGACTGCTTCCGAGAAGCAAAGTAAGGGAACAGCCGTCACTACACCTGAGATGGCTAGGAGAAACATTTCCATGCTCGAATAGGAAGAAAATGATTCTGGAGAAAAGAAAATGAGATAGATGGCTACAAAAGGTAGTAGCAAACCACTTTCTACTAGCATGGCTACGTCACTGGAGAGCCTAACCCCTTTTTTGATTAAACCATAGAAACCAAAGCTCAGGGCCAATCCCAAAGAAACCATGGGAAGTTTTCCTGTATTGGCAACAAGAACTAAGACTCCTATAAAAGCCAATACTACTGCTGCCCACATGGTTCTGCTCAATGATTCACGAAGAAAAATAAGAGCAAATAGAATAGAAACAATAGGCATAATGTAATAGCCCAGGCTAGCCTGCGTCGCTTGCCCATGACCCACAGCATAGATATAAATCAACCAGTTAGCTGCTATGAGAAAACTGGCAAGCAGCATGCGAAGTAAGGCTTTCTTATCCTCCCAAAGCTCGACTAACTCATCTTTAAAACGTGCATTTTGCTTAGCAACTAGGGCATAGAGCAACATAGTCACTACAGTAAAAACAATCCGCCATGAGAAGGTATTATAAGCCGAAACACCTGCTAAAAGCTTCCAAAAAAGGGATAAAAATCCCCATTGAATATAAGTCGCTAGACCAAAGAGTAGCCCTTGATTTTTTCTAGTCAACGACAACACCTGCTTTATCCACAGATAGGATGAAGGTTTCACCATCTAAACCAAGACCATCGATAGCTGTTTTAAGAGCTTCAGCCTGATCATTTGGCGTCAAGGTCATAACTGTTGGACCAGCACCTGAGAGATAGGTAGCGTAGGCACCATATTGACCTGACAGTTCCTTAATAGTCGCAAATTCTTTAACCAGTTTTTGACGGTAGCGTTCGTGGAACATGTCTCCTTGGATAGCACGTCCCGCCTTAACCAAATCACCTACAAAGAGGGCAGCAATGGCAACGTTGGCAATAGATGATGCAGCTACAGCTTCTTTGTAAGACAAGTCACTTGGAAGCACCCCACGTGAATCAGACGTCTTAAGTTCATAGCTCGGGATGAAGGCTATAAAAGCACACTCTGGAAAATCTGTAACGATACTATTAACATGTTCGTCCACATAAGATGCCACAACAAGATTCCCAAAAATAGCTGGGGCAACATTGTCCGGGTGACCTTCAATCTTGGTCGCAATATCAAGTTTATCATCGTCTGAGAGCTTCAAGTCTGCCAATTGATTGGCCAACTCGATTCCTGCGACAATAACAGAACTTGAAGAACCGAGACCACGCGCCAAGGGAATATCTGATGTCATCACCAATTTATGAGGCTGCAAATCAGACTTCACTTGCAAGGCTGTTGAAATGAGGAGGTTATTTTCATCTGAAGGAATATCTCCCAAATCGTGTTCGATATGCCATGCATCCGCTGGTTCAAGCACCTCGATTGTCAAATATTTAGAAACGGCAACACCCACAGAGTCAAAACCTGGACCAATATTGGCAGATGTTGCTGGGACAGTAATTTTCATAATAATACACCAAAAGGAGGAAAGCCATCAGCGACTTTTCTCCTTGAATACCTTTCTTATACGCACCAGTATGGGCTTATCAATTAGTTAGACAAAACTTTCAATGTGTTGACAACTGTGAAGTCTTCTGCTGCTTCAAGTTTTTCGGTAACAGCTTTAAGTTGAGTTTTAGACATAGCATGTGTAATCACAACGATACGAGCTGTTGTACCATTTGCTTTTTGTTGCAAGACTTGTTCAAATGAAATATCTTCTGAGTTGAAGATTTCAGACAAGTGAAGGATTTTACCTTTTTCGTCTGGCGTATCAAGGGCAAAGTAGTAGTTGCTCTTAACGTCCGCTGGATTAGCCAATGGCAAGTCGCGACGGAATTCGTTGAATGGTTTACCAACATTGCCATCTGAAAGACGACGAGCAATACGGATAATGTCTGCCAAAACAGATGTTGCTGTTGGTTTTTGACCAGCACCTGGACCGTAGTACATTGATTCACCGATACCGATAGATTCAACAAAGACTGCATTCATAACATCGTTGACGCTAGCAAGTGGGTGATTTTTTGGCAAGAATGTTGGTGATACTTCTGCTGAGATACCTGATTCTACTTCACGCACATCACCAACCAATTTGATGACATAGCCCAATTCTTGAGCGACAGCTACATCATCAGTAGAGATGTTTGTAATCCCCTTGTGAGTCACATCGTCGAAATCAATTGTGGCACCAAAACCAAATTGGCTAAGGATAACAGCTTTATAAGCAGCATCAATACCTTCAACGTCGTTGGTTGGATCACTTTCAGCATAACCAAGTTCTTGGGCAGTCTTAAGAGCATCCTCATATGACCAACCTTCGTCAACCATCTTAGTCATCATGAAGTTAGATGTTCCGTTGAGCACACCAAGAATACGTGTCACCTTGTCAGATGTCAAAGAGTTAGCCAAAGTACGCAAAATTGGAATACCACCAGCAACGGCAGCTTCATAGTAGAAAGCCACGCCCTTATCTTGGGCAAGAGAAATCAACTCTTTGCCGTGAGTGGCAATCAAGTCCTTATTGGCAGAAACAACGTTTTTACCTGCTTCAAGTGCTTTAGTGATGAAGGTACGAGCTGGCTCGATACGACCCATCAATTCGACAACGATTTGAATCTCGTCATCGTTAAGGATTTCGTCAACATTTGTGACAAAATTGTAGTCGTTGCCTGCAGCGATAAGACGATTTTTTTCCTCGTCATCTTTAACCAAAACCTTGGCAATTTCGAGTTGGTCACGTGAGGCTGCAAGAACCTTTTCACCATTTTCCTTCAAAAGGAAAGGAATACCGCTAGCTACTGTACCAAAGCCAAGCAATCCAATTTTAATAGACATTTTACGATTTCTCCTTAAAAACATACATTTTTTTAATTGTACCATATTTCTATCGGAATTGACAGAATATTGTTGCCATTTAAGGAGCTAAGTATTCTTTTTTACTGAAAATTCTGTGCATTTCCACTCCATTTTTGTTAGAATAATAGCTAGACCTATTTGAAAGGGGATACAATGACTTCTCAAAAGAAAAAATCAACTAACGCTAACAGAAAGAAACTGAACCTTCTTCTGCTTTTACTAAACCTAGTCCTTCTTGGCTTGCTGGCAGTTTTTATGTTAAACCGCCCAAACCAGTCGAAAAGCAAACAACAACAGACTCAGACCAGTCAGTCTAAGACGACAGCTAAATGGAAAACCTATGACGAACCTGTCCAAATCCCTATCCTGATGTATCATGCCGTACACGTCATGGATCCCTCTGAAGCTTCTAACGCCAACCTTATCGTTGACCCAGACCTCTTCGAGGCACAAATCAAGGCTTTGTCAAAGGCAGGTTACTATTTCCTAACTCCTGAAGAAGCCTATAAAGCCTTCACCGAAAATGCCTTGCCTGCTAAGAAGGTTGTTTGGCTGACCTTTGATGATGGTAACGAAGATTTCTATACCATCGCCTATCCGATTCTCAAAAAATACAAGGCTAAGGCAACCAACAATGTCATCACTGGCTTTGTTAAGAAGGGAAATGCTGGAAATCTTACCGTCAAGCAGATGAAAGAAATGATGGCGCACGGCATGAGCTTCCAGTCTCATACGGTTAACCACCCTGATTTGTCAGCCACTGACAAGGCAACACAAAAGGTTGAATTAACGGATTCTATTGACTTCCTTGAAAACAAACTCAATACCAAGGTCAATACCATTGCCTACCCATCAGGTCGCTACAATCAAACGACACTGGACCTAGCTAAGAAAACATACAAGTTAGGACTGACAACTAACGAAGGGCTAGCTAGTGCCAAGGATGGTCTCCTCTCACTTAATCGTGTCCGTATTCTGCCAACAACAACAGCTAAAGGACTTCTCAGCGAGATTGCTACTGACAATGAGTAAAAGAAATCACTTGATTCAAGAATCAAGTGATTTTTATGTTCTAGTCAAATATTTCTGATAGGATAGCCACACCCTTTTCGATTTCAGCATCACTTAGGGTGATTGGTGGCAAAAGACGAATCACATTTGTCCCTGCAGTTAAGACAATCAAGCCCTTATCTCTAGCTGCCTGAACCAATTCTCCCAAATCGCCAGTGGTCTCAATCCCAATCATATAGCCCAAACCACGTACAGTGGTAACCGTCTCTTTATCAGATAAAGCTGCCTGCAATTGTTCTTGTAGCTTGTTTCCATTTTCAAGAGCAGTATCCAGAAAATCTGAAGCCAACATAACTTCAAGCGTAGCCTTGGCAGCCGCCATGGCCAGTTTGTTTCCTCCAAAGGTAGAGCCATGACTTCCGTAAGAAAAAGCTGCCCCAAGGGAGGACTTGGCAAGCATGGCTCCAACTGGCACCCCATTGGCCAAACCTTTGGCCAGAGTAAAGATATCTGGTTCAATATCGTAGTGCTCATAAGCAAAGAGCTTACCAGTACGACCAATTCCTGTCTGAACCTCATCTACAATGAGGTAAATACCTGTCTCCTTACAAAAATCAGATAAATCCTTAATAAAGTCCTGATCCGCAGGTTGCACACCTGATTCCCCTTGAACCAACTCCAGCATAATAGCTGCAGTTCCTTCACTAGCTAGGGCCTTGACACTGTCTATGTCATTGAAAATAGCATAGCTAAAGTGGGGCACACCTTCACCAAAACCTTGTTTGATTTTATCCTGACCAGTGGCAGACATAGATCCAAACGTTCGACCATGGAAGGAATTTTGGAAGGTAATGATTTCTTGTTTACCTGAAGCCTTACGGGCGATTTTGATGGCTGCCTCATTGGCCTCTGCACCACTGTTACAGAAAAAGGCCAGATAGTCCTTGTCACCAATTAAAAGGTCAGCAACATCTTCTTGCAACTGATTGTGATAAAGATTAGGCTGGTGCAAAATCTTCCCCACCTGTTCTGTCAAAGCCTGATTGACATGGGGATGGTAACCCAGATTGGTTACCCCGATACCTGATGAAAAATCCAAGTAGGTCTTGCCATCTGTATCCGTCAAATAATTGCCCTGGGCCGAAGCAAAATCAATCGCTGCCCGCTTATAATTTGAAAATAGTTTTGTCATCTCTTACTCCTTGATTATGGTACCATCTGTCAGGTTATCACCAATAATGACCTGCTCGACACCAGCTTGAACTGTCTGAACAGCACTTTGAATTTTAGGAATCATGCCTCCAGTTATCACACCTGAATCTATTTTTTTCTGAACGTCCACAAAGTTCAGATGTTCCAAAACCTGACCATTTTCTAAAACGCCCTTGACATCTGTCATAAGGATAAGTTTTTTGGCACCTAGACTAATCGCCACAGCTCTGGCAAGGTAATCGGCATTGATATTGAGCAAATCCCCCTGCTCACTATAACCTAGGCTAGGAATCAAGGGAAGTTTGCCTTGAGATAGGAGGCTCACTAGGGTTTGATTAGTGATGTTTTTGACTTCACCCACAAAACCATAGGTCTCTTGATCTAAGAAATCAGCATGGACAAGGTCTGGCAATTCATCTACAAGCTGATAGGCTGGCAAACCTGCAGTTGTCAGCTCATCCGCTAAGTTTTTCCCAACTATGTCAACCAAAGCTTCTTTGATCAAGGCCATATCTGACTGACCCGTCACACGAAGACCATTGACCTTGTGAATTGGAATATGATTCTCCTCCATCAGCTGATTAATAGCAAAACCGCCCCCATGAACGATAACAATTTTTTGACCAGCCTGCTGCCATTCGGACAGTTTAGCCAATATCTCAGGAGTTAGCTGCTTACTGGCTACTCCACCAATCTTGATTACAATATATTCAGTAGTCATCAGTTAACTCCTTTATCATAGATAACTTAAGTATGGTAGAGGGCATTAATCTTAACGTAATCGTAAGAAAGATCACACCCCCATGCAGTTCCTTTTTCATGACCAGCATGAAGATCTACCGTTATAGTAACTTCATCATCATGCATAATGTCTTTCATTTCTTCATCATCAAAGGAAACAGGACTAGAGGCCAACATAACTGGCAGACCGCCAAGCATAATATCAACATTATCCACAGGAACATCCACACCAGCATAGCCAACAGCTGCTAAAATACGTCCCCAGTTAGGATCTTCACCAAAGATAGCTGTTTTAACTAGGCTTGAACCGACAACAGATTTTGCCATCATACGTGCATCAAGAGCATTAGGGGCATTAACCACATCAACTTGGATGAGTTTATTGGCACCTTCACCGTCCTTGGCAATTTTCTTAGCCAACTCTTGCATCACGAAATTCAACATCTTCGAAAATTTATCAAACTCTGGTGTATCTGGCAGAATCTCTTCATTTAGTGTGCAACCATTTGACATGACAAGAACCATATCATTGGTTGAAGTATCTCCGTCAACTGTAATCTGATTAAAGGTCTTTTCCACATTTTGGCTCAAGGCCAATTGAAGGGTGTCACTAGAAATATTAGCATCACAAGTGATAAATCCAAGCATGGTCGCCATATTAGGGTGAATCATGCCTGAGCCCTTAGCGACACCGGCCATAGTAACCACATCACGTCCGAAGGTCTCCGTCACAGCAATAGTCTTAGTCGCTGTATCAGTCGTCAAAATCGCCTTGGCAAAATCATCCGCATTCCCATTAACCACTATCTTGGAAAGACCATTTTTCAAGGTATCCATTGGTAGCAACTCACCGATAATCCCTGTAGAAGCTACACCAACCAACTCTGGTTCAACACCTAGCTTTTCAGCGGTCCACTCCTGCATGGTATAAGCATCCTCCAAACCTTGAGTCCCTGTACAAGAATTGGCTACACCTGAGTTAACAACGATAGCCTTCATTTTTCCAGCCTTTTTAACTGAGGTCTTGGTCACAATCAGAGGAGCTGCAATCACCTTATTGGTCGTGTAAACACCTGCCACACTGGCTGGTTTTTCAGAGACAATCCAACCAAAATCCATTTTTCTCTTTTTAAATCCTGCATGTAGCCCATCTGCTGAGAATCCCAGCGGACTAGCAATTGTTCCATCTATGACTTTCATATTTTTTCTCCTAACTCTATGCTTACATCTACAAGTATGACGGTGTCATAAGCAAACCTTCCGTCTCATCCCACCCCTGCATGAGGTTGAGATTTTGCACTGCCTGTCCAGCTGCTCCTTTAAGCAGATTATCAATAACTGAAATAACTGTCAGAACATTGGTCTTTTCATTATAGGCAAATCCAATATCTGTAAAATTCGATCCGATTACGTTGTGTAGTTCTGGCAAGCTGTCTTGAACACGTACAAAGGGTTTATCGCTATAAGCCTTTGTGAACGCTGAAGCCACATCAGCTACCGTCACGTCCTTCTTCAACTTACAATAAACCGTAGCCATGATTCCACGATTAACTGGTAAAAGCGACGTTGAAAACTGAATCTCAGGCATTTCCGGATTAAAGGTCTGCAAGGTTTGAACAATCTCAGGAATATGCTGATGATGATTGAGTTTATAAGTCACGTAATTATCGTGAACATTGACAAAATGACTAGACTCACTCAAAGCCTTACCCGCACCAGTTAAACCAGACTTGGCATCCACAATGACACTATCCGTCTCAATCAGACCAGAAGCAACCAAAGGAATCAGGGCCAACTCCGTCGCTGTTGCATAGCATCCAGGATTGGCAATAAATTTCTTATCCTTCACATCTGTATATTCTGATAATGCGTATGTAAATTTATTCAGCACACTCTGCTTAGCAGGTGATTTTTTATACCATTCTTGATAAACATCTGCCGGCAAGCGATGATCCCCAGACAGATCAATAATAGGAAAATCAGCCAGAACAAATTCCTCTGCTAGTGAACTAGCGACTCCTGAAGGTGTAGCAAAGAAAACCAAATCCGCATTTTTCATAATCTTTTCCGCATCATAAGCTTCAATGTCTAAGTCACAAACACCTGTCAGATAGGGATACACATCAGACAATCGTCGGCCCACTTCCTTGGTTGCGTGAATAGAAACAAGTTCCACTTTTTTATGATTATTCAAAATTTTAACTAACTCTAAACCACTATAACCAGTTATACCAACGATTGAAACTTTCATTTATGCACTCCTTTTGAATAAATATGTAACTAGTTTATTGCATTTTTATTCATTTGTCAAGAGGAAAATGTAATTAATATGAAAAAACAAGCAGTCTTTTTCAACTACTTGTTTTCATAATTGCTATCTAGTTATTAAATAAATGCAAGTTGGCTATACGATTGACCGCTTCTACCAGACGCTCTGGCTCTACCAAAAGCCCAATACGAACATAAGCGTCACCCGCAGGACCAAATCCTTTACCTGGTGCCACAGCAACATGGACCTTCTTAAGCAAAAGATCCGCAAAACTCTCACTGGTATACCCCTCTGGCACAGGCATCCAAGCATAGAAAGAACCTCTAGATGGAAAGGCCTGCCAGCCAATCTTAGCAGCTGCCTGAACAAAAGCATCTCGACGGCTATCATAAGTCGCATTCAATTGGGCAACAGCCTCCTCAGATTTAGGATCTAAGAGAGCTGCAATCCCAGCCTCCTGCAAGGCAGGAAAGATTCCCACAAAAAGATGGTCTTGAATCAGATTTAAGGCTTCAATCATTTGGTCATTCCCAGCTGCAAAGGCCAAACGCCAACCAGCCATATTGAAGGTTTTCGAGAAAGTATAGAACTCAATGCCCACATCTTTAGCACCAGGCGTTGATAAAAAGCTAGGATTCTCATAGCCCTGATAACCCAAAGCTCCGTAAGCCAAATCACTCACCACTCCTACTTCGTAGGTCTTCGCCCAAGCAACTAACTTTTCATAAAAGGCCTTAGTCGCCACAGCCCCCGTAGGATTATTCGGATAATTGATATAGATAAACTTAGCACGGCGAGCTGTCTCCTCAGGAATGGCATCCAGATCTGGCAAGAAATCATTTTCAGCCGTCAAAGGAAAGGTCTCATAGGCTACACGTCCTAGACTCACTCCTGATAAATAATCAGGATATCCTGGGTCAGGTAGGAGCAGGAGGTCACCTGGATTCATCAAAGCTAGGGGTAATTCCACAAGCCCAATTTTAGCTCCACCCATGACACAAATCTCACGCTCCGCATCCAAATCGACCCCATAATGTTTCTTGTAAAAACTAGCAGCAGCTTCCTTAAAAGGATGATTGCCTCGAAACTGTGAATACTTATGGCTAGCAGGATTTTTCGCTGACAGGCACAGCGCCTCAACAATATGGTCATAGGTCGGTTGGTCAGGATTGCCCTGACCGAGATTGATAACATCTGCTCCTTCCGCCACCTTGGCATTAACCTTAGCAACCAAACCTGCAAAAAACTGTTCTGGCAATGCCTTCAATAAGTCAGATTCTTCAAATAACATAAACGCTCCTTAATGATACAAGTCCGTGCGACGATCCTCAAAAACAGGAATCTGACCTCGAACCTTATCTACCTCTTCAAGATTAATATCGGCCGTAAAAATGCCCTCCTCATGCTCCTTGGATTGCAAGACCACATTTCCAAGTGGATCGATAACCATAGAATGCCCTGAAAAGACATCGTCTGGTCCTGTTCCGACACGATTAACAGCAACTACAAAAGCTTGATTTTCAACCGCACGCGCCTTTAACAAAATCTCCCATTGCTGCACACGAGGTTCTGGCCACTGCGCTACCACAAAAAGTACCTTAGCCCCTTGTGCCATCTGTGTCCGCACCCATTCAGGAAAACGTATATCATAACAAATGACACTAGCGGCTATCACACCATCAAGCTCAAATGCAGACTCCGAAGACCCAGCAGACATATACTGGTCCTCTGCCATGAGGCCAAAGAGATGGACCTTGCTGTAAGTATTGATTAGGTCCCCAGACTTATTGTAGACGTAGGTCGTGTTGTAGAATTTGCCGTCCTTCTCAATAGCAACAGACCCTCCGATAATAGCCACAGCATGTTTCCTAGCAAAATGAGACAAGAGTTCTTGAGAGTTCAAACCTTCCTTATCTGCAAGCCCATCCAGTTCATCTAAAGCATAGCCTGTATTCCACA
>ERZ773024.461-NODE-461-length-15013-cov-2.907809_pt1 | contig 15013 bp, 12 predicted proteins | sample MGYA00511667_ERZ773024 | MGnify/ENA primary metagenome ERZ773024 (study PRJEB29015, sample SAMEA2738117) | human oral metagenome | biome: human oral; feature: human-associated habitat; material: saliva | place: China | collected 2258 ... | reverse complement strand
GTCGCGGATCAGTTCCTTCAGTTTGTAACGCTGCAGCTTCTCCATGCGAGTGCGAGGCAGATCTCCTTGATACACAAGCAGGCTCATCAATTTCTTATACGGCGCTACGGTGAGATTGTATGGAGCGAGCACGTCACGCTTTATGCACTCCTCCATCTCTGCAATAGTCTTATCCATAGCCCACACGCTCTGCGGCACGATGATAACCTTTAGCAAATCTCCGTCTTCTGTGACAGCCGCTTCTTTCACAATATCGGCATACTCCTCAATCTTATGTTCTATCTCAGTAGGATTAACATTCTTTCCATTTGATAGAACGATTATCTCTTTCATTCGTCCCGTGATGAAAATACGTCCTTTCTCGTCAATCCTGCCAAGGTCGCCGGTATGTAACCAACCGTTCTTGTCGATGATATCTGCAGTTTCTTTCTCTCGTTTATAATAGCCCGACATCACATTCTTTCCACGAGCACAGAGCTCGCCATTGATGACAATCACCTCACATCCATGTATAGGAAGTCCCACACTGCCCGGCACGATGTCGTCAGGACGTGTGAATGCAATCATAGGCGCCGCCTCTGTCATGCCGTAACCCTCAAGAACATCGAGCCCGAGTGTCTTCAGTCCGATAGCGGTCTCATTGTCAAGAGCCGCACCGCCACTGATTAAATAGGTGATGTGTCCGCCCAGTTTCTTATGCACGGATTTGAATATCGTACGCGAGAGGGTACGGTTATCGGCTTTTATACATATATTGAACAGTCCACGTGTCACCGGACTGGCATCAATCTTTGCCTTTATACCTCTGTAAAGTGTCTGCCATAGACGCGGCACACCAATCATTAAGCCTATCTCCCCACGCTTCAACGTAGTCATTATATCTGCAGCCGACAGCGACGGACATATCGCTACGCCACCTCCGATAATCATAGGCATTACAACCGTTCCAACCAATGGCAACACGTGATGCAGAGGCAACAGCACGAGTGTGCGACGCTCGGCATTGTAAATCTCTACTTCCGATGAAACGGCACGCACGTTCACCATGATGTTCTCGTAGGTCAGCATCACGCCCTTTGGAGAGCCTGTCGTCCCCGACGTGTAGCAGATGAGTGCCAAGTCTTCAAGACGAAGTCTTATATCTGCCTCTTTCTCTTCCGACACATCAGCATTCTCGTAGTCATCTATGATATTGACACGAATGTCCTTACCTACAAGGTTCAGAGCTTCTGCCACAAGGTCTTTCCTCGCTGACGTGGTCCAGATACACTCCGGTTCGGCATCATTAATAATATATGCCACATCATCCGGTGTCGCGGCAGCATCCACAGGAATTACAACACCCTCGTTGCACCATACTGCATACAGAGCAAAGAACCAGCCTTCACGGTTCTCACCTAATATTATAGTCTTAGTACCCTTTTCCGTAGGGATATACTTTGCATACAGATTGGCGTATCGTAGCAAGTCGCTATATGTTATTTCTCGTTCACCGCTCATGATTGCAACACGGCATGACGATTTAATTAGCGGCTCGCCTTGTGTCGGAAGAATTATTGCCATAATGGTTGATGTTTGGTTATTATGCCCTTCCTCACTTATTAAACCCAAATCGGTCATTAGATTCCTAACTGATTTTGTCTGATTACGTATGGGCGTGATTTATCACGTTCCGCCATTCACGCACCGCGGTCTATTGACCGATTAGGGTTAAGTAAGGAGGAAGGAATTATTCGTTTATAAAATAAAGTCTATACGCAAGAGTTCTTCTTTACGAAGTCTACAATCTCAGATACATATCCGTAAGCAGCACATACATGAGTGTCGGCAGCACCATAGTAGACCATAATGCGGTCGCCGTCGGTCATTGCAGCACAAGGGAACACTACTCCGGGTACATCGCCTGTGAGTTCATAGATTTCCGCCGGTGCAAGTAAATAAGGCTGTGAGCGGTAGAGCACCTTTGAAGGGTCGTTGCTATCGAGAATAGCTGCACCCATAGAGTAACGATAGCCATTGCAGGTCTGGATTACTCCATGGTAGAACATCAGCCATCCCTCGTCAATACGTACCGGAATCGGTCCTGCTCCGATCTTCAGACACTGCCATGCACTGATCTCAAACGGTGTAGGGCGCATCACCATGCGGTGCTGTCCCCAGAACTTCATGTCAGGCGAATAACTTACATAGATATCTCCGAAAGGAGTGTGACCACTGTCGGAAGGACGGCTAAGCATGGCATACATTCCGTTGATCTTCTCCGGGAAGAGCACACCGTTACGGTTGAACGGCAGGAAAGCATTCTCGCACTGATAGAATTTCTTGAAATCGAAGGTATAGCCGATACCGATTGTAGGCTGACCCTTGTAGCCGTTACACCATGTTATCCAGTAACGGTCTTCTATCCAAACCACACGTGGGTCATACTTGTAGGTGCTTTCTATCATATCGGTGTTACCTGCTTCGAAGACAATAGGCTCGTGCTCTATCTCCCAATTGATGCCGTCTTTTGAGAATCCGGCAAAGATATTCATCTGCACGGCGCGGTTGTCGCAGCGGAACACTCCTGCAAAGCCATCACCGAAAGGCACCACAGCACTGTTGAAGATACTGTTTGATGTAGGTATGCTGTAGCGGTCGATGATAGGATTCTTAGGATCACGCCACATAACTTCACCATTTCCCGTTGGGCGTTCTACCCAAGGCATTGTTTCTTTATTTACTTTCATAAGGTCAATATTATTTCTTAATAGGATATTTATATACGAGGAAAAGCATTATAATGCTGACTGCTGCCGGAATAAGCGAGAACAATGCCCATGCCATTGTTCGCACGCTCTCTTCACTTCCTGCGCTTATGACCGGCTCGCTTGAGCCTGCCACCGTATGAAGACCTGCCCATCCGAGCAACAGGGTGATGAGTGCTCCGGATATAGCCGAGCCGAACTTCTGCGACATTGTGCCCGAGGAGAAGATAAGACCTGTTGACGAGGTGCCGTTCTTCTGCGTGGCATAGTCTGCAACATCGGCATACATCGACCACAGGAGTGGAGAATAGATACCGATACCTATTGATGTGAGAACCACAAACAGTATCATCACCCAAATGTAAGCGGCATCCATAGGGATGAAAAAGAACAATACTGATGTGACAAGACATATCAGCGTGGCATAGATAAAAGCCTTTTTCTTTGAACCAGCCCACTGCGTGAACTTAGGAGACATACCGCCGGCAATCATACAAACCACCTCACCGAATGTCATGAACACGGTGTAGTTGATGATAAGACCTGACACCGTCACCTCTCCCGGCAGACAATATGTGAACATATATGCCGCCGCAGCATAACGGAATCCGTTGAAGAAGTTGGTGCATATACCAACGAGTGTCAGATATATCCAGGGTTTGTTTGTGAAAAGGTTTCAATGAGAACTTCTCTGCGCGTACCGGCTTCAGACGTTCCTTTGTGAGCATGCCACAGGCAAATGTCATCAAAGCCGCCAGCACACCGAAGAATATTCCGAGCATTGCATACTGATGAGCATCAGTACCGCCAATCATCTTCTGCAGGTAAGGGAACGAAAGCAGGGTGACGAATCCCATTGCATAGGCTCCTACCATACGATATGAAGAGAACTGGTTCTTCTCGTTATCGTCTTCGGTCATCACACCAAGCAGTGAGCCATAAGGCACATTCACTGCCGTATATACTGCCATCATGAGCAGATAGAGGGTATAAGCATACACACGTTTGCCCACAGGACCGAACTCCGGTGTGTAGAGAAGCATGGCGAATATCAGTCCGAAAGGTATTGCTCCGAAGATGAGCCATGGGCGATATGTGCCCCAACGTGACTGTGTACGGTCGGCGAGCGACCCCATAAGCGGGTCGGTGACCACATCGAACAGTCGAGCCACGAGCATCAGCGCAGCGGTATCAGCCAGTGTAAGTCCATATATGTTAGTGAAGAAGAATGGGAAGGCAATGGACATCACCTTCCACGTAATACCTCCGGCAGCAGCATCACCAAGCGCATAGCCGATTTTTTCTTTTATAGTAGCCATTAATATTATAGTCGTAAGTTCTGAAAACTACAATTATTCATTACTTTATTGCCTTGTCTAATTCCTTCCAATGCTCCTCGGTCATTGCGTCAGGAGTGAACAGGCATACGCCGGCAGCACCAGCCTCAATAGCGCCTTTCACCGCCTCGCCAATCTCTGAAGGGAGTAATCCCGAGCCCTCCGGATCGATAATGCTTGCCTTATTCTTCCAGTCGTGACATATGAACAGACCGCTATAGACGTCAGCCTTTGTGCTTTCCACCTCTTCCTTTGTAACCTCACCTACCCATGAAGCAGGTTGCAGATAGAAATCGTTATAGTTCATTGGGAAGAAAACGTCAACATCCCACTTGTTCCACTGCTGGCGTACCATCCACTCTGCGTAGCTCTTTGGTCCGGGGAACACGTCGGCACTGATCTTCTTTCCGTTTGCATGAATAGCCTTACTAATCTCATTTACGAGGTTTGTCACGTTATCGCACCTGAACTGAGCCCACTCTGTGATCGTAGAAGGGTCTACACCTTCGGCAAGTTTTGCCTTTATGTCGATGCCGGTCTTTTCCTTGAAGTCAGCACAACACGCGTCACAATAGCAATAATCGGCACCGGGATATTCCTGAACCTTATCCTCTGCATTACACCACTCGTGCTTTATCACGTTCTTATACTTATCCCACAGTCCTTCAGCGAGCACCGCATCGGCATAACGTATATAGTCGAGCTGCACATAGTCTACATTTGGGACATTGCTTAGTTCGGTGTATTTATCGACCATGAACTTAATGACATCCGGGTTGTGAGGGTCGAGTGTTGCATAATACTCCACGTAAGCACGGTTTTCCTTGTTATATGCTGACTGACCGAGACGATTCACTGTGTACCATGTTGAGTCCTTGTCCTGCTGAAGCACTGTAGGTGCCCAAGCGTGATACTCCAGTCCCACCTCTTTGGCAATGGCAGCCGCCACCTTAACATTCTCAACATTGAATCCGCAGTTCACGCATACACCAACGAGACCGTGGCTTTTCCACTTCTCGAATTTCGCCTTGAGACTGTCAGCAGGCACCTCTTCAGGATTCCAACCTGTCCACCCATAAACCTTCACCGAGGGTGTGGACTCTGTCTGACTACATGATGCCATTGCAAGCACTGCGACAACGGCTAACAATAATTTCTTCATAATAATAATGTTGTATTTGTTTTTAGTTACCTTGATTATTTTCTTTTTGTGCGACGACAGAGATAGCCGTTCTCGTCAATACTTACCGACGAGCCGTCGGCTTTCTTCACCGTAATCTCATATTTGTCTGATGTTGTCTCGACAGTGATTACGGAGCCTTCAGGCAGAAGTGCTTTCTCTGATGGCGTCAGGCGGAAGTCCTTGATCTTAGCGAAGTAGCTTCCGTGCTCTTTCATCTGCATTTCCTGAGCGTAGAACATTGCCCAAAGAAGTTTCTCCATGTCCTTGTCAGCAGGATATTCGAACGTCTCGCTGCCCTCGCCCACCTTTTTATCCGATAGAAAGAGATATCCCCAGCGTTCAGGCATGTGCATGGCAATCATTCCTGTCGACGGCCATGTCCAGTTATCCTCCGGCAGATACTTGCCGTCGGCGTCCTTCTTCCTGCTGCTCTTGCCTTGTGTGTCAGTCTCTGTCTGCCACTCCACACGTGAGAATCCTATACGCAGATATCTGCCTGCCTTCAGACAGTTATCAAACTCTGCCGCGATTGCCTTACGCGGCACAGCCATCTCTACCGTCCATCCCTTGTCTGTGTCGCGGCTGTCGTTGAGTGTTCCATATACGTGAGTGTCGAGCTTCAACCCTGGGGTATCCCACGAGAATGTGACGAAAGGACGGTTGGGTGCACGATAGGGTTTCTGCAAAAAGAGGTCGAATACCGTTCCCAAGGCATTAGCCTCTATCTCAAAATAGTTATGTGCGTCACCATCAGGGTCGATGAACACCTCGAAGTCGGGATTATAATATATCACTTCGTCATGCTTTGTTATGTCGCCCCATACATTCGGCTCCTCCATCTCGGCGGCAATATACAGATACTCATCATCCCAGAGCATCTTCGCAGTGGTCTTGAAGCGTGGTTTTGCGAATCCCTCGCCACTGATGTCGACAAACTCCTCTGTAGGCTGAGCCTTGAGCCAGTCAGATTCATCGAGCACACCGTCAATCTTTATGTTTCCATTTGTGCGGTAAGCCACATATCCATGCGGGTCGGTCAGGAAACGTTTGTAGCGCTCGGTTATTGACTGCGCACTGCTTGTCGCCGTTGCAGCGACAAGTACTGATAACAGAATTAATGTCCTCATGGTTATTTCTTCATTATGAATGTGAGTTTACCGCCACGTACTATATCCTTGTGGTCGATATAATTCTTCTTATATACCTTGCCGTTGAGCAGAATCTTATCAACATGGAGATTCTCTTCCGACAGGTTCTGTGCTTCCACGACAAATGTCTTTCCGTTAGGCATATCGAGCGTGAATTTCTTCATCTGCGGAGCACCGAAGACATATTTTCCGCTTACAGGGTCAACGGGATAGAAGCCCATAGCCGACATCATGTACCATGCCGACATCTGCCCGCAGTCGTCGTTACCGCACAGACCGTCAGGACGAGGCGAGTATTGTGTGTCGAATATCTCACGTATCAGTTCCTGCGTACGTTCCGGACGACCGGCGAGTGCATATAGATAAGCCACATGATGTGACGGTTCGTTACCATGTGCGTACTGTCCGATGAGTCCGGAGACATCAGAAAGGGTGCTCACAAGTTTTGTACTGAAGAATGCATCGAGCTTTTCGGTAAACGCCTTATTGCCACCCATGAGCTTTATCAGTCCCGGGACATCATGCTGCACATGCCATGTATATTGCCATGCGTTACCCTCGGTATAGTCGCCACCGATTGTCTCCGCATGATCCAGTCCTGCTGGGTCGAACGGTGTCTTCCACGAACCGTCGGTAAGACGTGGGCGCATGAATTTCGTCTCCTGATCGAACAGATTCTTATAAAACTCCTTACGCTTGCCGAAATACTCTGCATCCGTTTTCTTGCCCATGAGTGTTGCCATGTCCCATGCTGCATAGTCGTCATAGACCGACTCGAGTGTCGACGATACCGACTCCACCTCTGTAGAGTCTGTAGGGAAATAACCATAGCGCATATACATCTCCCAGTTAGATTTCAGAGGGTGGCTCACGGTCTGCGTCGTCTTCACAGCCTTATATGCACGCTCTGCATCGAAGCCGCGGAATCCTTTATGATAAGCCTCTGCAACGATAGAGACACCATGGTTGGCAACCATACACCAGTTGTCCTTACCCCACAATGCCCAGACAGGGATATATCCGATGGCATCGGCATGCTCGACAAGCGAACTGACCAGTCCGTCGACCTTATCCTGCATGATGATCGTATACAGCGGATGAGCTGCACGATAAGTGTCCCAGCAAGAGAATGTCGTATACATCACATCATTCTCGGCACGTATAACATCACCCTTGGCGTTCTTGTAATAGCCATCGACGTCAGCCATATTGTTAGGTTGGATGAGTGCATGATAGAAAGAGGTATAGAAATTCTGCTTCTGCTCGTCGGTGCCCTCTACCTTTATGCGCGACAGGTATTTGTTCCATATATTGTCTGCCTGCTTCACCGTCGCGTCGAAATCCCATTCCGGCAGTTCAGCATCAAGGTTGCGCATTGCTCCTTCTACGGATGTCGACGAGAGCGCAATCTTCATCTCAAGTTGCTCTCCGCGCTCCATGTCGAAGCTCACGAGCATTCTGTTTCCGCGTTCTGTCTTTGCAAGCGGCAGGTTTTGCAGGCGGTTCATTGGCTTTGAGAAACGCACGACGAAATAGACATCTCTCTCAACCCACATCGTGGTATGCAGATGCCCGCTTATGGTCTGCGCATCATCCCAGTTTACTTCGCACGCGAGGACACGGCTGTGATACCTATTTTCATTGCCCACCGTTCCGTGCTGAAGGTCTACGAGCACGGCAGCGGAGTCGGTCTTGTTGTATGTATATCGGTGATATGCCACGTGTGGTGTCGCCGTCAGTTCTGCCTTCACACCCGTCTGGTCGAGGTTCACGGCATAGTAACCCGGCCGGGCTGTCTCCGTCGTCTTGTCGAACGTGCTACGATAGTTTTGTCTATCCTTGCGGGCAGTGACGGGCATCACGAGCACATCGCCAAGGTCCATCCACCCCGTGCCATTGAGATGATCCTGGCTGAAACCCCATATTTCCTTATCGCTGTCGACATATTCTGCACAGTAGTTCCAACCTATGGCGCCGGTCACCGGCGAGGTCTGCACTAATCCGAACGGCAGACAGGCTCCGGGGAATGTGTGACCGGTGCCTTCAGTGCCAATAAACGGGTTGACATATTGTGTGAACTTAATGTTGTCGGTCTGGGCGGATGCCGTCACTCCCATGACAGACGCCACGCCTACAAAGACTGCTATTAATGATTTCCTCATAACATATTGGGCTTATATTTGATTCCAAATACAAAACTAATAAAAAGAAACGAGACAGCAAAAAATAATCAGAAAAAACATCGTATTATCCTTTGTATTCAGGAGCTTGACCGATTTGGGGTTTAACGCCAAGAAGCGGCGGTTTCAGAGCCAAGAAACGATGATGCAAAGAGAGCAAAAAAGAAACCCTCGGAAGTGAGCGATGCTGCCTCCGAGGGTCTTTTCCATTATGAGTTCAGCAAAGACAGGAACAACGTGCTCCTGCCGGTTTTTGCCTTATCGAACCCGGTTTACTTCTTTTTTGTAAGGATATAGAGTTTGTTCATCTCGCCCTCGGGTTCATTACCGAGAGAGTCGGTCATGATAAGTTGGTCGGCAGCCTTAACTTTGTAGTATGATTTCTCGCCGCTTGAAGGACGAATCATCATCAGAACGTTGCCGGGCAATACCTTAAACACACCGCTTGCCTCGTCGTGTGACGCTTCCTTGCCAACGACATCCGACTTCCATGAATATGTGCTGTCGGCTGCGAGTGTGAGCTCTACTTTGAAGCCGGGAGCGTCAGCTGCGGGGATTGTTCCCTCGTAAGTACCTGCATAATCAGCAAGGTTAAGCTCTGCCATTATTGAGTCGCTGACCATTGTCGAGTCATTGCCGTCGGTTGCGCCGGCAGCTTTCTTGTTGTCACATGAGAATGTTAGGGCTGAGAAAGCCACTGCTACAGCCATAAAGGCTACTGTGAATCTTGTTTTCTTCATCATCATTTTAATTAAGTAACTGTGTTATACATTATGTGTGAGGCAGTAAGGAGCATGATGCTCTTGATATATACGAATCACACGCCTGCAAAATTACAAAAAATATACATACCCCGTGCGTTTATGCCACAAAAAACGTTAATGGCAAGGGGATTAATAGCTTTTGGCGTACCCGCGTCATTTGGGATTATGGCTGTTCCACTGCGGCGCTGCCTGTACCGGCGGGTGGCACGACCGGTTTTGCCGTCGTCTTTTCGTACAGATACAGCGAGCCGTCTTTGTTCACGCCCACCCAGATGGTCTTGGGCTTGCCGTCGGGACCGGTCTGCCCCTTGACGGAAAGTTGGTAGTGGCGTTTCGAGCCTGTGCCTTCGGTCTTGCCGGTGAACGAGAGGCTGCCTTTTTCCAGATTCAGCCGCTGCTCTAAGGCCGGCAGCCCGGGTTTGAGGAGAGCCTCGTACTCGGCGGTGCGCTTCTCGCGGGCTGTCTGCGACGTGCCGCTGCGGTGGGCCAGGGTCTTGCGACGCTTGTCGACAAGGGCGTTGTACTGCTTGATAAGCTCGGGCAGCTTGAGCGTGTCGGGCGCGAGGTCGTCGAGCGAATCCATGCGGCGCACCACGGCATTCAGGGCCTTGTCCGTTGCGGCGCGCAGGGCCTTGATATCAAACGCGCCTGACGGAATGGCGCCTTTCAGCCGCGAGCGGTAAAGCCGGTCGAAGCTGTCGTTGGCAACGTCCAGACGGGTGATATAGGGCTTGGCGGCGAGTTTCGCCACATGGGCGTCCATGGCGTTGGCGCACAGGTCGGTGACGAGGTTTTTCACCATGCCCGACTCCTTGTCGTAGTTGGCCGAGGCAAGTTTGGGGTAACGGCTCATCACTTCCGAGAGCCTTTCGGCAGATCTTCTCATGTCTGCGTCGTCGCTGTGCAGGTGCAGGTCGATGAGCAACTGCAGCGAGCGGTAGGCTGTGTCGCGCTCGCGGTCCAACTCCTCGAGCTCCTTCGTGCCTTCCTCCTGCCGCGGCAGGTTCAGGGCCTTGTCTTCGTCATTAAATGCCTTCTGCAAGGGCGCGATCAAGGGATTTAGCTTCTCGATGTTCGCTTCCTCGCACATCGCCAGCACGTGATCGGCAAACTGATAGTGCTCCATGTTCTGGAGACTGCTTTTCTTTAAGTCTTTAATCATAATGGTAAAGAATAAAATTGATTAGAAAAATGCTTCCGCCGTGGCGGAAACGTAGATTTTGCCATTTTTTGTATTTCCGCCGTGGCGGAAACGTCATTTTTCGCATTTTTCACTCATCCGAGCCCTCGGATAAAACAAAAACCGCGAAATTTGGCATTGACCACACGACGGAAAACGGAAAAATCCCGACCGGCGGCTTGCGGAAAACAATCGCCCTATGCTCTCGGACGATGCGGAGCGTGGGGACGGATTTAATACTTTTTGAATAATTCAGAGTGGCTGCCTATGCGCAATATCCGAATGACCGATTGGCTGCAGGGATACGTTGCCCTTTGGCAAGCATCTCCAGCACATAGAATAGTTCCCGAAGTTCCTGAGGCTTGTATCGATAGCGTTTCAGGTCTTTCTTTGCCCTGACACTGTATTCAATCTTCTTCATTTGCCTCGTCAATAGATTTCACGAAAGCATCGAAATTGTCAAGGTCAAGTGTTCCTGCCGCAGGCTTTCCCGACCGCGCCTCCTCGATAGCAGCCTTCGTTTCCTCGTTCGGCTCAAAGTACATGGCATCAAGCAGTACACTCTCCACATAGTTGTTCAGGCTGCGGTTGGCGGCCTTGGCATGCCGCTTCAGCGTTTCAAGCAGGTCGGCATTCAGTCTGAATGATGCCGATTTTCTTACTGTCATCGTTTCCATTTTCTTATCCTTTCTGATTACTTTGTATGCAAATGTAATATAAATAAGCAAAAAAAACAAGTCTTTCTGCCAATTTAACTTCAAATTTTCGTTTCCCCTCGTGTGTCAGAAATCGTCAGAAATTCTCGTCTGTCAGCAGTTTTCTTGCCCCATCGCCCTCCAATACGCGCATCTGCTGAATGGCGATTTGGTTGAGTTTTAGCAGTCGTTCGCCCTGGACGATGCCCTCGTCGATGAGTACTGCGTTGATGTTCTCCATGTTCGACAGGCAAATCAGTTCGTTGATGGTGGCATAGTCGCGGATATTGCCCTTCAACTCCGGGTTTGCCTCGCGCCACTGCCGGGCGGTGATGCCGAACATGGCCACGTTCAGCACGTCGGCCTCTTCGGCATAGATGACGTTTGCCTGTGCAGATGTTACCTCGGCGGGTATCAGATGCTGCTTGATGGCGTCGGTGTGAATGCGGTAGTTGATTTTCGACAACTCACGTTTAGCCGACCAGCCTATCTGCTTCTGTTCCTCGGTCTTGAGGCGTTGGAACTCCTTGACCAAGTAAAGACGAAATTCGACCGAAATCCATGAAGCGAATTCGAAGGCGATGTCCGAACAGGCGTATGTGCCACCATAGCGTCCCGGTTGCGAAACGATGCCGATGGCTCGGGTTGCCTCTATCCAGCGAGTGGGTGAGAGGGTAAAAGCATTTAATCCTGCTTCGGTTTTAAACCCCTCGAATTCGAGGGGTTTAAAATTCGGATTGTAAAGCGTTTCCCAAATGCCAAGGAACTCAATGGTATTACGGTTGCGCATCCAGTTGGCAATCACTCCGTTGGGATCAATCGAATTCTTTTGTCTGGCAATGTCGGTGATACAAAGAAAATCCATACCGTTTTTCTGCATCGTTTTAATGATTGCCGTTTTAACCTTGATTTCATTTTGCTTTGCCATATCTTCCAATCGTTTTAATCTCAATGGCAAATATAGCATTTTCTTGCGATAATTCCAAATCCGCAGCGTGGATTTTCGTTTCCCCTCGTGTGTCAGAAATCGTCAGAAATTATCGTCTGTCAGCAGTTTTCTCTCAAAAAACGGTGGTTCTTTACGCTGAAACGAACGACCATGTGCCGGCAAATATCGGCTGTATTTATGGTTAGAATATCCCTTTTGTTGAATTTATTCGTAACATTAGTGCAGAAACATATTATGTCAGCTTCAGTCCCAAACGGCGTGCGAGCTCATTTCTCTGCGACTGTCGCTCCTGATATTCGGTCATCGCCTCACGCATTTTCTCGGGGTCGGAAGCGCTCATGATGACCTTTTTCTTCAGTTGCTCGAGCGATTCCTGCACTATGTCCATACACAGATCAAGTGTCAGATGCTCTGCCTGAGAACGGAGCTTTGTCTCTTCGTTCTCCTGATCAATCTTCTTCTGCGACTCACTGACTGGTGTGTCGTCGGTATTAGTCTCTATCAGAGCAAACCTGTCGACGGCGAGCTCGTTGGCGAAATTGCCAAGTTCGATGTTATGATGATTCACGAAATATGTCTCAGCAACAAAGCCCTGCTCGCCACTTTTCTCGGCTGCTTCTTGCAGAATCTGTGCGCACTGAGGGTCTTTCAACTTTATATCATCGGCTGCAAGGTTATAATATATAAACTGTGCGACACTGATATCAATCAGCCTGCCGTCCTCGGTCTCGACATTGTGAAAAACCATTCGCTCGCCATGACGCACCACCAACTGCGCAATCATGCGCTCGACATGTGAAATCTTCTCGCTGTGCGTCAGTTCCTGACGGATGTCATCACGCTGCACGGCTTGAGTCGGAGTGGTTGTATTCGTCTTGCGCTCATGAATAAACGTGTTCATGCGGTTTATGAGGGTGTCCTCCTTCATACCTATGAGTAGGGCAGAGTCGTGCAGGTATGTGGCACGGAGTATCTGATTCGGTATGACGGCAATGCTCCGTATGATTGAGTCGATGCCCTCCGAGCGCTGTTGCGAATCTTTTGCCTTGCTGACAAGCATATCGGTCTTGAACTGTAGGAAGTCCATCTGATGGTCGTCGATATACTGGCGAAAGTCGGCGGCAGTGTGTTTCCTCGCAAAAGAATCAGGGTCGTCGCCATCGGGAAGGAACAGCACTTTTACGTTCATCCCCTCTGACAGCAGCATATCCGTTCCCCGCATTGCAGCGTGCATTCCGGCATCATCGCCGTCGTAAAGCAGTGTGATGTTCGAGGAGAAACGATGCAGCATGTGAATCTGATGTATGGAAAGTGCCGTACCTGAGTTGGCAACGACATTCTCGATGCCACACTGGTGCATGGACAAGACGTCCGTCTGACCTTCTACGATATACACGCGGTCTTCCTTCGCAATAGCTCGCTTGGCTTGATATATGCCGAAAAGTTCGCGTTCCTTATGGTATATCTCCGAATCTGGCGAGTTGACATACTTCTGCTGCACACCCTTAGTGCGCGAGTCAAGCACACGGGCGGAAAAGCCTACGATCTTGCCGCTTAGTCCTATCCACGGGAAAATGACGCGGTCGGCATAGCGGTCGATAAGTTCTCCCCGATCCGACTTATAGCATATACCTGTCTTAAGTAGGAATTCCTCCTTGTAGCCTTTCTGCAATGCGTTGGCAGCAAAGGCATGGCGGTCCTTGACATCATAGCCCAGACGAAACTTGCGTATCACGTCGTCGCGGAATCCACGACCTCGGTAATACTGCATGCCTATAGCGACACCGTCGGGGTCGTTATGCAGGAGTTCCTCGAAATAGGTGGCAGCCCACTCATTGACGATAAACATCGACTCACGCTCGTTCTGCTCCTGACGCTCCTGGTCGCTTATCTCGCGCTCATGAATCTCTATTCCATACTTCTTCGCAAGCCATCGCAACGCCTCAGGATAGGTGAGCTGCTCGTGTTCCATGATAAAACTGACAGGATTGCCGCCCTTTCCGCAACCGAAACAATGGCAGGAGCCACGGGCAGGACTGACCATGAACGACGGTGTCTTCTCGTCGTGGAAAGGACACAGTCCCTTATAGTTTGCTCCACTTTTCTTCAGTGTGACAAACTCCGAAACAACATCTACGATGTTTGCAGCTTCTTTTATACGGTCAACTGTCGCTCTGTCAATCATTGCTTATCGTCATTCTTATGGCAAAGATACAAAAAAAACATGAGATGCGATTACTTACGATACAAAGTTTTTGCACCCCATGAAAGAAATAAGGTGCAGCCTCCTTGAAAGAAGCTACACCTTATTATATGTATGCGCACGGGCATGGCGCCCATGAATTAAATATTACTTGCGATAATCGGCAAGGTCTTCTACTGTTGACGACATGATGAAGTTGTAGTGCTTCTCAATCTCTGCCATAGCAAAGCGAGTATAAACTCGTGCTGACTTGCCGAAGAGCTCACTGTCCTTTGAGGCATCGGTAATGAGCAGGTTGGTCATGATTGTTGTTGCAGCAATCTCATATAGATGGCGTGAACAGAAGTCCTTGTACTCATCATTCTCTGCTGCGTTGACTCTGGCAACACAGTCGTTGTACTTCACTAACATCTCATGAGCCTGAGCACGCAGAGTCTTGAACTCCTCGGCAGTTGCTTCCTGCTCCATGTCAGCTATCACCTGACCATAGAAGCCGTTAGTGATGTAACGTATAGCAGCAACGGTCTGAAGCTGTGTTGTGCCCTCGTAGATAGAGGTGATACGTGCATCGCGATAAAGACGCTGGCATGGATACTCAAGCATAAAACCTGAACCGCCATGAACCTG
>ERZ773024.450-NODE-450-length-15134-cov-3.991777_pt1 | contig 15134 bp, 10 predicted proteins | sample MGYA00511667_ERZ773024 | MGnify/ENA primary metagenome ERZ773024 (study PRJEB29015, sample SAMEA2738117) | human oral metagenome | biome: human oral; feature: human-associated habitat; material: saliva | place: China | collected 2258 ... | reverse complement strand
TGAATCTTTATTACAACCCTTCTTATGCCCTTTTCCTTTTCATAACAAGCAAGTACTTCTCCCCCTGCATAATTAGTCGAACATCATAAAAACACCTGTTTTTCAATTTTCCTGTCACTCCCGTCACTCTTCCCCACATCACAACGCATTGATAACAAGTCGCTTATGTGAAATGTTAAAAGTGACAGCAACTAAAAACAAAAACTAACTTGGAGTTTAGACGAGTTGTGGGACATCTAATCAAATATTAAAATATATTCACAGCGCCTTATTTACCTATTACAAGCCGTAAAAGACTACCAAGAAGGCTATTTGTCATTGTCAAAACCTAACTTTTTTATTACCTAACATCAATTAGATTATTAACATCTCTATGCTAATCACTACGTGTTGACTAGCAGGGCTTTCATGGTATCTCTTATCCTTCTTTCGGTGCTAACCATGATTATATCTTCGCATACATCGTTGTTTCCCATGTATACGTTATTATTAAAGAACTTCATTTTACTTGGTTGTGGCTCACGTGCAGAGAAGTGGAAAGAAGTGATCTTTGTCTCTTTCTGGATTTTAGCAATGTTCTCTTCGTTCACTCCGCAGCCAGCCATAATGTCTATTTTCCCTGCTGATAGCTCTTTCAATCGGCGTAACAGAGGTATTCCTTGTGCAGCTGTGGGCTGTTGACCAGAGGTAAGTATCCTGTTAAAACCGAGCTCAAAGATTTCATCTATTGCTTGTTCAGGATGTGAGCAACGGTCGAAGGCGCGATGAAAGGTAACATTCATCGTGCCAGTATGTGCCATTAAAGTCTTGTTTGCATTGTGATCAATCCTCCCATCTGCCGTTAAACAGCCGAAGACTACCCCATCAACTCCTAGCTCTCTGCACATGTCTATGTCGTAAGTCATACGCTGAAGTTCTTCAGGAGAATAGAGAAAGTCACCTCCCCGGTTACGGATAATAACATGAAGGTGTGTTCTTTTCAAAACCTCTCGTGCCATCTTTATCTCTCCATAGGAAGGAGTTGTACCGCCTTCTGGTATCCCCATACAGAGTTCTACACGGTTGGCGCCAGCTCTTTCTGCGGCAATACAGCTTTCAACACTGTTTGCACAGACTTCAAATTCATAGTTTTCTTTGTTCATGTAGTAAAGGGTTGGAAGAGGTATCCCCCCCAATCCTTTTCCAAAGGGATGGGGGAGTGATTACTCTTATTAGAATATATTATACCACAATCAGTTTATTTACATGCCAACTTATCTACTCATAAAACATTCTTGAGAATGTTTTATCTTACAATTTGCTACTTACTTTCACTAATTGCTCACCCAATCCGATGGTATATCCTTGTGAAAGGAAGACAACACGGTTGAAGGTGTCAGCGATAATGAAGATTGGTAACTGGTTAGGATTACGTAGTTTCATCTCTTTAGCAATCTCTTTTACCACCGTTCCGTCCTTGTCAATACCGAAGATGGTATTCTTCAGCAGGTTTCCAAACTCTCCCTTTTGTGCTTCAAACTTGTCTTTCTCAGCCTGGTTAGTAAAGAGCAATACCATTGGTCGTCCCCATTTGTCGAGTTTCTCTTTCATCTTTACTATGTCATGCAGTGCATGATTGGTTGGCTCTTGTCCCATCCCCAATACACCCAAGACATAATACCCACGACCAGTCTGGCTGAGGATGGATACTTCTTTACCATCTTTTTCTATTAGGTTTTCACTGTTGAAGCTTCCGATGACCTTTATTCCTTCCGATTCCTGTCTTACATCGAGCTTTTGTCGGGTTGTCTTTCCTGGTTCAATGGCAAAGAACTGTGTGTGTGCCATGACACTTCCGTCAGCCATTCGTTGGCCTGTAACTAGTAGATAAGTACCCTCGTCGAGTGTGGCACCCTTCTTAAAGGTGTTGGCCCAGGTTGCTCCTCCTCCCATATCAAGTTGCCCTTCTTCAAAGTTCATTATCCATGTACGCCCGTAAACGATCTTGCTTATCGTGAAATGTGTGTAATATTTAGGGTCATCCAAGTACTCTGTTGGAGAATAATCCAATATCAGTTTCCCAGTCTTGGCAGCTTCCTGTACGGATGTGTCGAAGTCTACGTCTACCCAGTCTTTCCCTTTCTTATATTGTAACTTCCATGTCACGAGGTCTTTCTGGGCTTCAATTCCCAGACTGCGAGCCACGTCTACGAAGAAGATGTCTCTACCCCTGTCATCTGTTATGCGGCTTTCCCACACACTGATAGGTGTCTGTGGAATCTGCATAGCTCGTGTGTCAGGGTTCAGCTTAATGTTCTTTTTAACCCAATCCACGAGTAGTGAAGGGTCATTGCGGAACTTCTGTGCATCTTTTCGGAATACTTTTGCGAAGAATTTCTTATAAGGTTTAAGGATCATCTCATACTCCACACGGGGTGATACTTCGTTGCTTGTGGCGTTCATATTGTCTTCTAATATATCTATCGGCATATCCCGTAGGTCCTTATCGGTTAACGTAGAGAGCAGCTTCAGAGCACGATCAATGTTTCCTTCGTGCTTTTCTACGAATGTTTGGATGGTTCTCCAGTTCCCACGTGCCTTTATTATATAAGGTATAGCGGCTGGGATACGATAGTTCTTCATACTCTCTTCGGTTGGGAAGGTTGCTATGTAGGCATTCCGTAAGGCGTCCTCTTGTGCCAGTCGCTTGTTGTTTTCTGCTTTCTGTGCACTGGTTACCGTGGGGATTATTGCGTTTTCAGCTGGTGGGATAATATCGAGATCCTGCTCCTTTGGCGTATGTTTCTCGTCATAAGCAAGCTGAATGGTAACGTTTTTATCTTTCCCGAATGACACTTTCGTGTATCCGAAGCGACCATCTTTGGATGCCCATACAATCATATCTCCCTTACCTGCAGAGAGGAAGGTGTCTCCTTGACGATCCGTATATTTGGAAACTGCAGTCACAAACTCGGCATAATTATATATCTTGAACTCTACTTTAGCGTCATCAACGGGTTTTCCTTCCATGTCAATCACCTTGAAGTCAACACGTGCGGCACTTCCATAATTATCTATAAGGTTGATTTCTGTGAAGTTGTTCGTCCGTAGCATCACCTCCTCAGGTCCTTGGTAGTCACCGAAAGCACGTGTATGCATGAGCATGGCACGTGATGCTGGTGCATTGAACCATCCTAAGTTCAGAACAGGTTCGGGCTCACATGCTCCAAAGAAATACCATTTTCCGTCAGCCCATGCTTCCACCCAAGCGTGATTGTCGTCCGTGTGTGCCCATCGGGGAGTGTATACCTGACGGGCTGGAATACCGATGGCACGTAGTGCACTTACAGTGAATGTACTTTCCTCACCACATCTTCCACGTCCTGTGCGGATAGACTGGAGTGGGGAAGAGGTGCGTGAATCGGAGGGTTCATAGGTTACTTTTTCGTGACACCAATGGTTTACTTCAAGTATAGCATCCTTCATTGAGAGCCCTTTCACACGCTCTTTCAGTTCGCGATAGAAGATGGTGCGCGAACTGTCTAATGGTTCATTGTTCACGCGCATGGGCAGAACGAAGTGCCGGAAGAGTAGTTCTGGAACTTTATTGCCCCATGGCATCTCCTTTCTGGTGCGTAAAGCAGTACGCACATTGTTAAGATGATAAGCTTTGGTGTAGTCGGTTATGTCGGCAATAGGCATGTAAGCATACAGGAATTTGAGTGCTTCCTCTTCTTCATTCGTTGGCTTTTCACCTTTTGTTTGCCAGAATTTCCATCCTACAGTATTCATCTTCTCCTTCCATGCTTGTTCCACTTTCTGTCTATATGCAGTGTCAGTGATGAAGTGTTGTGCATGAGTTGAGAGACTGATAAGGGCAATCAGTAGGATTAGTAGGTTTCTCTTCATAGATTTGTTTTTAGCTATTAGAAATGTGATTTATAACGTCTGGCTTGTTGGCTGTAACGTTTTCCATTTGCAATATTCGTGAAAAATATTGGATTATGCAAGTATTTAAAAGGTAAATCATCCTATGTAAAGCAGAATATATTAAGTTTATTGTAGTCAGATGATAAGGGATTTTCTGAAGAAAGGTAGACCTTTTTCTCAAAAAGGGTTGACCTTTTTACCAAACAACGTGAGCCCTTTTGGAAGAGAAGGTTGTTCTCTTTTGTGAAATTCCTCTACCTTTTATTCTTTAAAGCTCTGCTGAAAGTAAAAAAATAAGGAGAGAGATTTTTTAAAAATCTCCCTCCTTCATGGTTTTTATATGCTGTGTTCTTCCTGTTGAGATGTTACATTCCACTTCCAGTTCCCATTCCCATGCCGTTCATTTGCTGATTATCATTCTTCTCTTGGAAGTCATTTGATATCTTGCTCTTATGGTCTTGGAATGTTTTCTTCGTGTTACCGAAATTCCATTTCAGTGTTAAGGCAATCTGATGTACAGGAATTCTGATGTTCATATGATTCTCAAAGTCAGCTCCCCGGCTATACTGTTTGATGTTTATCTTGCCTGTCAATGGGACGAAATACATCAGACTGATGTCTAACTTGTCCTTGAGCAATGTCTTTGATAGCGTCGTGTTGAACATATTGAAGCCCCCTCCATAGCCTTGAAGCGTATATTTCTTCGTCATTCCTCCAACGAAAACACTCCATTTCAGTTCCCATGGAAGTGTCTGCTGCAGTCCAAGGAAAGCCGAAGCCTGCCATCCATGGTTGTATTCCTGCAATCTTTCTGAGCGTATGTCTCCATAATCAAGTCCAGCATTGAGCATGATTCGGGTATTCTTCGTCATGGCATAGTTCATGAAAGTGCTGAATTGAGTCCATCTACTACGGACAATATTATCGTATGTCGTGTTCAATACGCCATGACTGAAGTAAGAATACTGTTCAATCTGGTTGTTAGCAAAGTTCTCACCGAGGGTTAAATTAATCATGAACTTAGGTGTAAAGGAATTGAAAACCAAGCTAATGTTGTGGCTTTTCTCCACTGCAAGGTCTGGGTTACCATAACTTAACACCGTAGGGTTCGACCTATCCACGTATGGATTTAGGAAACTGATACCTGGGCGACTGATGCGCATGGTGTAGTTAACGCCCAAGTTTGTCCCGGCAGAGATGTTATACGTAAGGCTTGCAGAAGGAACCAGATTGCCATAGTTCTTCTTGAAGTTGGCAGAAGGGTTCTGTTCATTCTCCACTTTCTCCCAGGTATATTCGTAACGTAAGCCTGCTTTTGCTCCGAGTTTCCCCATTGTGGCGCTATATTCAGCATATTCTGCAAGAACGTTCTGCGTATTTGTATAGTTCACACTGTTCGTTGCATTATATACTTCGTTCCCACCAATGATGTCATAGAACTTAGAATCGGACATGTTACGGCGTGATATGTATTTCAATCCAGTACTTAGTGTCTGTCCTTTCCCCACAGGTGTAGTGAAATCAGCCTGCGCTGTATGTTCAGTTCCCCGTGTATCAGCATGCGAATAGAGGTCGGAAAGCGTCAGTGGGATACCTGTTGGCAAAGGGTCATAAATCCTTCTGTTATTATTTTCAGCCGGAGAGGTTGAGAATAGATAACTCAGAGTTAGACTACTGGTACGTTCTTTATTGAAGAAACGTTGGTAATCAATGCTCCCATTGAATGACTTGTTGACGTTCTCCATCGTCATTTCATTGCCATAAGAGAATCCTGTAGAGCCGTATGCACCACCAATGAAAGTCGTTGTAGGATGTCCGTCATTCTTCATAGTGAACCCTGTGAAGCCCAGTGACGCCCCAATGTTGCTCATAGAGTCAAGTTCATATCCCAGACTGAACTCTGCCATGGTGAAGTTCATGTGTGTATTCCCTTTCTGGTAATACTTCATCTGTGAGCCGTCAGAGGCAGTACGTGTCATCTCTGTTTCTGTTCCGTTAATCTTTCCTTGGTTAAACATGACATTGGCACTGTATGTTAGCTTTCCTTGTTGCCCACTCAGGAAGGCTGATGAACGCCAACCCATATTACTGGCAGTGACACTGATGTTGCCATTAAACCCATTCATATTGATTTTTCCCTGCCCATCAGCATGATTCATAACAATGTTCAGTACGCCACCAACACCTTCTGCATCATATTTAGCACCAGGATTCGTAATCACTTCAATGTTCTTTACCGCTGATGCTGGCATTGATTTGAATATCTGAGAGGGGTTGGAAGAGAACATAATGTTTGGCTTCCCATCCACATATACCTTGAAAGAGCTTTGTCCGTTGACGCTGATATTATCCTGTCCATCCACTGTTACCATCGGTACTTTGCGTAACATGTCAAGTACAGTGTTCGACTTTGCGTCGTTATCAGCCTGCACGTCATACGTCATCTTGTCTGTTTCCATCTTCACAAGTGGCTTTTGTGCTACGACTTCCACACCCAGCAGTTGCTTTGTATCATCCTGAACAAGGAGCGTCCCGAGGTTGATGGGCCCACCACCAGCCGTCAGTTTCACCTTACGTGTAATCTCCTTGCGTCCCATAGAACTGAAAACAACGAGGTAATCTCCTTGTCCTGTCACAGTCTGTGAGAACTTTCCTTTCGTATCAGTGGTTGACATTGCAACGGGTTTCTCACTCTTCTTCCCCTTATAGACACGTATTGTCGCATAGGGTTCACCCTCATGTGTCAGTGAGTCGAGCAACTCTCCTGATACGACTGACGTCTGCCCATGTGCTGTTATGGCAGCCATCATAAGTCCAAGGGTAATAATAATCTTGTTATGTTTCATGATTTTTGTAACTTGATACCTACAAAGGTACAGTTTTATTGTTTGTTTTCAGAATAATTTACTTCTTTATTTTGCCATTCTTTTTCTACATCTTCGATACTGATTCCCAGCAGTTCCATCTCCCGGAAGAGGGAAGGAAGCGTCTGATGAAGGAATGTCTTGCGTCGTGAAGTCATGATTTGTTCACGTGCATTGGGAGCAACAAAGTAGCCAAGTCCGCGTCTGTTGTAGATGATCTCCTCTCTTGAAAGTAGTTCGTAAGCCTTCACAGCAGTGTTCGTGTTCACCTGCAGCATGACGGCATACTCCCTTACAGATGGTATCCTGTCGTCGGCTTTGTATGTCCCAGCTATGATCTCGTCGCAAAGGCGGTCTGCCATTTGCTCGTAGATAGCCTTGTTATTTTCGAAATCCATAATCTTTCCTTTACTATTTTTGAGGAGTTAAAGAGGTGTGAAGTAGTCAGAAGGAGTTTAGTCATTAGCTCTTTTTCTGGAGAAATACTGTGGAATATGTGCTATAGGTACAACTCCTTCTATCTACTTTGGTTCCTTTAACTTCTTCATCTATTGAGATGTAGTCTCCTTTTTATACGTTGAACCAACGGTTATTGATGACCTGTAGGCGTGCGTATATCTTGTAAGCAAGCCAATACATGAGGCCTGCGATAGCCAAGAGGGTCACATGTCCTGCGATGTCTGCGCCCAATCCTTTTGGCATATAAATCTCATAATCCGTTTGTGAGTCTATGTAATAAACTACAGCAACTAACAAACCCGTTAGCAAGGAAGAGATAACGCTGCCTGCAATAAGGATCTTTATCCATGCATACTTGCGGAAGAAGACACCTCCAAGGACTATAAAAGCATTGAATACAAGCATGGTTTCTAAGCTGAATAGCCACGATATACTGGGTTCCATATGTGAGATGTTTCTTAAAATAACACCTGTCAAAGAGGCTCTGCCACCTTGATGGATGACCATAGAGACGATTTGCTGTAACACATCACCCACAACGAGGGCTGCAATGCATAGGACAAGATAGCCAATAGATACGTAAAGAATACGTGCAATAAACTTCTCTAGATTGGTCGCAGGTAACATGATCTCACCGATACGGTCCTGTCGTCGTTGTAAATCAGAGATAATGTTACTGACAAAGAAGAAGTATCCTATGGAGAACCCCATGGTTATAGGCTCAAATGCTTGGATTATTCCGAAGAAGAGCTCACCATTTGTCATCGGCTTCATGGTGAAAGGCGAAGTAAAACCCAGTAGAATGAAGAAGGTTGCAGCTGCAAGTCCTAGAAAGGTATATAGAGTCGTGCTACTACAAACAAGCATTAAGCGTTTGAATACTTGCCAAAAACGATTTAAATTGAACTTTTTCATCTTTTGTTTCCTCCTTATTTTTATTTTATTCTTGTTGTATTGTCGGTTATACCCGCATTGCCTGATACGTTCTGTTGGATGGGTTGACGGGTTGTACCGGTAAGTTTGATACCCGCATTGCCTGATACATCCAGTTTAACTCGGTTGCTTTGGTTGAAGTTTATCTTCATTGCTGCATTACCACTGACATCCAAGTCTGCATCGTTTGCAGTAAGATTCTTGACCTTTACGGCTCCATTACCAGACAGGTCTATGCCAAGTTGATTCACTTTCATACTGTTTATCTTTACAGAAGAGTTACCATTAAGCTCTAAATCTAACTTGTCGAGTGTGATAGAATCAGGGAATTCCATAGAAGAATTGCTGTCTTGAGTAATCTTAGTGTAGGTTGGAGCTGTAACATAAACATCTATTTTGTTTCTGTCTCTGCTATCACCAAAATCAAAATGGATCTTATTTGAGAGGTTTGGCATGTCCTTTTCGTCAATTATTAACGTGCTACCCTTTACCGATATGTGCATGTGAGGTAGTAAATCTTTGCTTCCTCTAACTTTCACAGAGAAATCTTTTCCTTGTAGAAAATGCACTGCTACTGACGCATCCACTTGTACATCTTGAAATTTCCCTACAGGAATGTTTTGGGTTATAGCATTTCCTAAGGGCTGTTTCTTACGAATACAAGAACTGAAGAAAAATATACTGGCAGCCAAAGTGAGGCTAAGAACGATTTTATTTGTTGTGAATTGTTTCATAATTGGGGTCTCCTTCTTTTATTTTAGTTTACCGAGAACAACTGCATTGAACAGTAATTCAAGATTGATAGTAGTCTCATTGTCGCCTTCCTGACGCTTGGCAATGACAGCATTGCCCTGAAGTGATGGTTCAGCATATAGCACTTGATCATCCATCTCACTTGCCTGACGGAGTGAGAAGGTGTATTGTTTCGTCACTTCCTCGCTTGAAGCGTTGAGAAGTAGCTCTGAATTGTTCATGATAAGGATGTGGTCAAGGAGCTGCTCAATGTCATGTACCTGATGGGTAGAGATGATCAATGAAGAATCTTCTGCCATATTGCCTGCTACAACCTTGCGGAAGAGGGTCTTTGAAGGGATGTCAAGCCCATTTGTTGGTTCGTCCATAAGGAGCAGGTGGCAACCCGTTGCAAGTGCAAAGCTCATGTACACCTTCTTTTTCTGTCCCATAGAGAGTTGCTTCATGTTGATGTTTGTTGGCATCTCGAAATCCTCTAAGCATTTGTTTAGTGTCTCTTTGCTGAATCGAGGATAGAATGTTTCGTGAATCTTCGTATAGTTTGCGAGTGACATGTTCGGCAGATTGTATTCCTCTGGTACGAGGTAAATCTCCTGTAACATCTCTGGATAGCGTTTTGAAGCGGTGAGTCCGTCAACCAGGATACTACCTTTCTTAGGTCTCAGTAGTCCAGCAATGAGGTAGAGTAGGGTACTCTTTCCTGTTCCGTTCTTACCTAACAAACCATAAATGTGGTTGTCTTTCAAGTTGAGGCTTAGTCTGTCAAACACTTTGTGTTTGCTCCCTGGATAGCTGAATGTGATGTCATTTACTTGAATCATAAGGCTTTTTCTCTTTTAAAGGGGTTGTTTTTATATGTCTTTTATTACTAATTTCGTTCATGTTATAGTGTACTACTTTAATAGAACACTGCAAATGTAAGACAAAAGAATGATACTTGCAAGCTTTTTGGCAAAAAAATGATGTGTAAGTGGTAATTTTCTGTTTTTCATGTCTTCGGAGAATCTGTTTTATAGTGGTTTGATTACTGATTCAGAAGCTAATGAACCTTACACCTATTTATATATATATAAGGCAACCGGAAGAAGTGACATTGATTTTGCTTCTTTTCTCTTCTCAAGTCCAGTTAGCTAGTTTTATATGTAAAGAAATATCACAACTCATTTTTAAAAGGGCATCTATTGCATTCTAAAAGACGCCCTTTTACATTGCAAAAGGGCGTCTTTTGAGTGGTAAAAGGGCGTCTTTTACATTGCAAAAGGGCACCTTTTACTTTGCTATCTCTCAACTATTTGATAGTCTGAAGGTTACGAACTCGGTGTAAAGCCACTTTTTCCCACTTTTGATAGGTGATAGTTCTCTTGTTTTGTAAGGATTTTGGAAGTCTTTATAATATGACTTTATAGCTTTGAAGTGGGGGAGAATCCTGCAAAGTTATTTCTGTTTTCGAACGTCAATAAGCCCCGTATTACAGTGAAGAAACTAAGGGGGGTGAAGAATTTCCGTTATTCTTGTCAGTATAATAAGAAATAAATCGTATCTTTGTCAGTGGTAATACTTAAATAACCCTTTACCTAATAATATACAGAAACAATGAAAAGAAACATGTTCATTGCCTGTGGTCTGTTGAGTTGTGCGCTCACATTACAGGCTCAAACGAGAGATGGTGGTATTGATGTGCAGATGATGCAGCAGATTCGTAAGGCTGGTTTGACGCCTTCCGACCGTGCTTTGTCGAATGCTATTGCAACCAATTCTATTGACGATCTGGCTCGCAACTTCCGCAATGCAGGTCCTGTGGATACTTACTTCTCTGTAGAAACGCCTAAACAGAACATCCAAGACCAGAAGAGTTCTGGTCGTTGCTGGTTGTTTACGGGCTTGAATGTCCTGCGTTCGAAGTTCGCCCGTCAGCATAAAGACAGTCTTAAGATAGAGTTTTCACATGTTTATCTCTCCTTTTATGACCAGTTGGAGAAGGCAAACCTGATGTTACAGGCAGTAATTGACAATGCCGGGAAGCCTTTTGAGGACCCTCGTGTACAGGGTTTCTTCAAGAATCCTATTAGTGATGGCGGTACTTTCTGTGGTGTTTCCGACCTAACAGCGAAGTATGGTGTGGTACCTATGGAGGTGATGCCTGAGACTTATTCAGCTGAAAACACCTCACGCATGGCAAAAATTGTGTCATCAAAGTTGCGTGAATATGGTTTGGAACTGCGTAAGATGGTTGCTGATAAGAAATCAAAGGCTGCTATCAAAGCAAGAAAGACGGAGATGTTGGCAAATATCTACCATATTCTGAGCCTCTCTTTGGGTGAACCAGTGAAGACTTTTACCTATGCTTTCAAGGACAAAAACGGTAAGCAGATTGGTAAACCTAAGACCTATACACCTCAGCAGTTCTATCAGGAGACGGTGGGAAGTCCGCTGAATGGAACATTTATCATGGTGATGAATGATCCACGCAGACCTTACTACAAGACGTATGAGATTGAATACGACCGTCATACCTATGATGGTCATAACTGGAAGTACGTGAATCTGCCAATGGAAGACATTGCAAAGATGGCTATCGCTTCATTGAAAGACTCTACAAAGATGTACACCAGTTATGATGTTGGTAAGCAACTCGATCGTAAACGGGGCTATCTTGATGTAGATAACTATGATTACGGGATGCTTTATGGCACTTCTTTCCCAATGACAAAAGCTGATCGTATTGCGACATTCGACAGTGGTTCAACACATGCAATGACGCTCACAGCTGTTGATTTGGATGAGAACGGACAACCAAAGAAGTGGAAAGTGGAGAATTCGTGGGGACCTAATTATGGCCAGAACGGTTATTTAATTATGACAAACCCTTGGTTCAACGAGTATATGTTCCGCTTAGTGGTAGATAATAAGTATGTTCCTGAGAACATAATGAAGGTATCTCAGCAGAAACCTGTCATGGTTGTGCCAGAGGATCCATTGTTCCAAGAGGACAAATAGACGGTCTGTTACATAGAAAAAGGAACTCCTGACTTCATTAATTGAAGTCAGGAGTTGTTGTTTTATAGCCTTTGTTCTGTTTCATATTCTTATTAAGTTCCAGTATTCTGGACGGTATTGGGAAGACAATCGTGTGCCGGTCAGCCTCACTCTGTGGTGCTGTTCGCTGGTCATACGACTGGTGGAAACGTCCGAAACGAATAAGATCATTGCGTCGCCAGCCCTCCCACATCAGCTCCATGAGGCGCTCGGAGAGAATGTTGTCAAGTGTTGCAGACTTGTTTCCCATGCCGCTACGACTGCGAACCTTGTTCATTTCGGCATCACCATTCTCTCCATTACGGACCTCTGCTTCTGCTTTCATGAGCAGAACATCGGCATAACGAAAGAGAACAATATCATTGTCTGGGCTTTTTCCGTCATTGTAAGCATTGCGGTCTACCTCATATTTAGCCATTCTGGCGCCTGCTGTCTTTATATAAGGGCTGTTTGTGAGATTGATTTCAGCCGCCAGAGGATGATAAATGAGTGGATCCCCATTCTCCAAGCGTACTATCTTGCCATCTACACGTACCGTGTCTGAATAGAAGTTGTAAGCATAACGCTTGTCAACATTGCTTGATCCATAGCCAAAGGTACGTACAGTGGAGACCGTTGCACATGCTCCGTTCTCTGAAGAAGTGCCCACTGCACCACCATGTGCATAGTGCCGAGAGCGGAAAAGATACTGGAACTGATTCCGATAGATAAGTTTGTCCATAGGAATAACAAAGATATTCTCCATGGAAGTCTCATTGTGTACGGTGAAATTGCTAAGGTAATCGGCTGAAAGGTTGAAGCCATCAGCAGTTACTTTGTCACAATACACCTTGCAAGCCTGCCATGCGTTAAGCTGTTGTCCGTCTATATTAAACATGATTTGTGAACCATCAGGCTGCTGATTGTCGGTCCAGTCACTGTCAGAATACACCTCTGCATTGAGCATAAGCTTTGCTAAAAGGAAGTTAGCAACGGAACGTGTGACGCGTCCATAGTATATTCCTTCCTGGTTACTATGTCCTTCAGGAAGAAGAGGCTCAGTCTCCTGCAGTTCTTTTACAATGAATTTATATACCTCAGGGCGGCTCTTCTGGTCGTTATTCTCTACATTCTCATTAATAGTTGTAGCCAAAGGAATGTTCCCAAACATGTCCATGAGGTAGAAATAGTACAGAGAACGTACAGCTCTTGCTTCTGCCTGATAGTGCTTGTATTGGTCTTCTGTGAGCAGATGTTTGTACTTGTCAATAGTGCTAAGTGCCTCATTGCTAAAGACAACCACCTTATAAAGGTATTTCCATGTCTCATAAAGGGCAGCATCATCAGCCTTCCAACGGTGGAGATACAGGTTTTCCCAGAAGCCACCATCGTACCAGTCACCTCCACGAATAGGTATCATAGCCTCGTCAGTAGTGAAGGTGTTATAGTCATACACGCCTTTGTAGGTGCCTTGTAATCCCTGACTGTCGGCATCTCCACCTATATAATTATATAAGTTGGCTACGGTGTTAAGGTAAACGTCCTTAGCTGACGTGTATACTTGCTGATCATCAAGGCTGCTTTTGGGGCTTTCATCTAAGCAGCTTGCAAACATGAAGGTCGTGAAAAGGAGCAGATATGCGTATCTCATATTGTAGTATGCTTTTAAAATCGTCGTAGTTTAGAACTTGATACTTACCCCAATGGAATAAGTACGATAAGGGAAATAAGTGCGTTTGTCGTCAATACCCATTGTGCTGTCAAACACATAGCTGTTCACCATAGGGGTTAGACCACTGTAACTGGTGATGGTTGCAAGGTTATTGATGTTGAAAGAGAAACGCAGTGCAGTGATATATTTGTTCTTGATGGGTGTGTTCCATCCAATAGTAAGGTAATCAAAATTAAGATAATTACCACTTTCCAACCAGTAATCGGTAACATTCTGATCGACGATGTTCCGTCCTGGAGCTTCTTTAAGCACATTGTAGTCGGGGAAATTCGACATGTTTAGATAGGAGAGTGTCGTACCATTGAATACCTTATGACCGAACGCTCCATTCATTTGTAGGGATATATCGAAGTCCTTATATCGGAAACTAATGTTTGAACCCAGTGTCATTTTAGGTGTAGCCTGCCCTGCTATGTAACGGTCACCATGGTCACTGAGGTCTATAACACCATCGTTATTGAGGTCGGCAATGTCGTATTTGTAGTGTCCATGTCCATTATCAACGATTCCTTTGCAATGAGGTAGATAGAAAACACCCAATGGTTGCCCGACAATCTGATAGAGAATGTGGTTGTCACCACCGTGGAATCCTGCTCCATTCATCTCCCCGATTGGGGTGATAGTAGGTGCAGTCATCTCTCTACCACGATAGTTTCCACTCAGAGAGAGCAGTTTGTTCTTCTGCCATGACATGTTTACGTTGATGTTTAGTTCCATATCTTTGCGTGAAATGGGTACTAATCCGATTCCTAACTCAAATCCGCTGTTCGACATAGAGCCTATATTGGCGAGTAATTTATCAAAGGCAAAGGTCGGAACAGGCACGTCATACTCGTAAAGCATGCCTGTTGTCTTTGAATAATAGTATTCTGCTGTGAGTAAAAGACGGTTGTTGAATAGTCCAAGGTCCGTTCCTATGTTGAATGTACTGCGTGTTTCCCATCTTAAATCAGGGTTACTATTCCGCAAAGTACCTAATGTAACGGTAGGGCTACCATTGTAGGATACGACGCCAACGGGCATGAACTGTTTCATGGTCAGGTAGGAACTGATGGCCCCGAGGTTTCCTGAACGACCGTACCCCATACGTAAATCAAGTAGACTAATAGCTTTTACATCACGTAAGAAACGCTCTTTCTTCATGTCCCATGTTGCGGATACGGAGGGGAAGAAGCCCCATGTATGGTCATCACCGACCATAGATGAACCGTCAGCACGCGTCGTTAGGTTTACAGTATAGCGGTCTAAGAGGGTGTAAGTGGCTGTAAGCATGACAGAACTAAGGCTTGATGAAGTGTAATTACTACCAGTTCCGCCATAAGGACGAGCTACTCCAGCAGCAAGATTGTTGTATCCGAAGGCGTTATTAGCCAATCCTTTTACCTCAGTCCCGAATGCTGAGCGTTTGTTTTGTTGGTATTCAGCAAGCGCAGTTGCCTCTATGCGATGTATGTTCCACTGTCTCTTCC
>ERZ773024.444-NODE-444-length-15271-cov-3.693941_pt1 | contig 15271 bp, 11 predicted proteins | sample MGYA00511667_ERZ773024 | MGnify/ENA primary metagenome ERZ773024 (study PRJEB29015, sample SAMEA2738117) | human oral metagenome | biome: human oral; feature: human-associated habitat; material: saliva | place: China | collected 2258 ... | reverse complement strand
GCCATATTTTTAGTATTTTCGCAAGCCAAAAGAGGTTTCATGAAACAATTGTAAATATGATAAAATTTAAAAATATAGAGAATCATTATTGGCGTAATATAGCATCAAGATCGGCATTGGTCATTGTTGCCGTGGTGCTGATAGTACTCTTTCTGCCACGTACGGAGGGTAAACTCTTCCATTATGACGAGGGAAAACCATGGATGTATGGGCAACTTATCGCCAAGTTTGACTTCCCTATTTTCAAGACAGAGGAGGCTCTCAAGGCTGAACGTGACTCCATGATGAAGCATTTCCAGCCTTACTTTAATATCAATCCTACTGTTGAACAAAAGAATATTATGCGCTTTAGAGAGGCGTATAAGAATGGTATTCCAGGACTACCAAAGGAATATACAGAGGTAATAGCACACCGTTTACATGATATTTATGAAGCGGGAGTCATTGATCCTCAACAATATTCAACATTAGTAAAGGACAGTGACAATCTCATTCGTGTTGTAACTGGTAAACAAGCTGTGAGTGTTCCCATCAATAAGACATACTCTACGATCGGTGCTTATGAGCATCTTTTTATGGATCCAACCCTTGGTCCTAAGCGTTCCATACTACAACAGTGCAACTTGAACGACTATATTGAGGCGAACTTAGTCTATGATAAGGATCGTAGTGAGACGGAAATGAATGATATGCTCAGTCTTATTCCACAGGCATCGGGTATGGTTATGGAAGGACAACGTATCATTGACCGTGGTGATATCGTTGATGCAAAGACTTATCGTGTACTGAATTCTTTTGAACAAGCCATGGAAAAGCGCAATGCAACCAAGGCAGAAATCACCTCAACACTCATAGGACAGACTATATATGTACTCATCCTGATAGGTTTGTTTACACTTTATTTAGCACTTTTCCGCAAGGATTACTTCGACAAACCACGTTCTATATCTCTCCTTTATGCAATGATTGTCATCTTCCCTATCCTGACATCATTAATGATGGAGCACAATATCCTAAGCGTTTACATACTTCCGTTCACCATGGCACCTATCTTCTTCCGGGTGTTCATGGACTCCCGAACGGCTTTTATAGGCCATGCTACGATGGTACTCATCAGTGCCGTAGCTGTGAAATACCAATATGAATTCATCATCGTACAACTTGTTGCAGGACTTGTTGCTATCTATTCGCTTCGAGAATTATCCAAAAGAAGTCAGATTTTCCTAACGGCGTTACTCGTAACCATCGGCTCTGCAGCTGTATACTTTGCTCTTCAGCTCATTCAAGCAGACGATTTGTCAAAGCTTGACCAAACGATGTATTACCATTTTGCAGTCAATGGGTTCTTCCTTCTCTTTACTTATCCGCTGATGTTGGTCATAGAGAAGACCTTTGGATTTGTATCTACTGTCACGATGTTTGAGCTTTCAAATACCAATAGTGAGCTCTTGCGCCGACTGAGTGAGGTGGCACCAGGTACCTTCCAACACTCTATCACCGTAGGAAACCTCGCAACTGAGATTGCAAACAGGATTGGAGCGAAAAGCCAACTGGTACGTACGGGAGCACTCTACCATGACATTGGAAAGATGCTTAACCCTGTTTTCTTCACAGAAAACCAAGCTGGAGTAAATCCTCATGATAAGTTGAACGACCTGGAGAGCGCCCGTATCATCATCAGTCACGTCACTGAAGGACTCAAACTGGCTGAAAAATACAATCTACCACGAGAGATTAAAGAGTTCATTACGACACATCATGGCACAGGATTGACTAAATACTTCTATATACATTATAAGAATGAACATCCAGACGAGGAGGTTAACGAGGAGCAGTTCCGCTATCCTGGTCCTAATCCATTCACACGTGAGCAGGCTATCCTCATGATGAGCGATACCGTTGAGGCTGCTTCACGCTCTTTGAAGGAATATACTGAAGAGAGTATCAGTACTTTGGTCAACCGACTTATTGATGACCAGGTTGCCCAAGGATTCTTTACCGACTGCCCAATCACCTTCCGTGACATCACTGCAGCCAAGAATGTTCTTATAGAACGACTGAAATCAATGTATCACACACGTATTCAATACCCAGAATTAAAGGTATAATACGGATCTTATAAACAATAAAAAAGAGCGTTATTACCACATGGTAGTACGCTCTTTTTTCGTTATACAGACACCAGAAGTATATCACTTAATGTCAAGATAAATCACAACACGAAAACAATACATGCTCTTTTGCATTGTAAAAGGTGCCCTTTTGCATGATAAAAGATGCCCTTTTGCATGGTAAAAGACGCCCTTTTGAAGTGCAAAAGATGCCCTTTTACAATGTGATTTGTAACCTACTGATAATCTTAACGTTACAAACAGCAAACAGAACAGATTTCTTGTACCCAACTAAAAATACCCATCTTAAAGTTGTAAGACTTTTTCAAACCACCCATTCACGGCTCTTAGATATCCCGCACACCCCACATCTCCTATTAACAAAACGAAGTATTAAGGAGAAAAACAAGATAAATATTTGGAAGTTTAGGACAATATATTTAACTTTGCAGCCAATTATTATACGATTTAAACATATTTTCAAACTAATAATGAAACATCAGAAAATCGTTATTGCAGCAGCTTTGCTGGCAATGGCAACTACTTCACAAGCCGGAGGACTGCTTACAAATACCAACCAAAGTGTTGCTTTCAACCGTAGTTTTGCACGTGAAGGTGCTATCAGCATTGATGGTGTGTATTTCAACCCAGCAGGTGTTGTCTTTTTAGGTGATGGTGTTCACATCTCTTTAAGCATCCAGAATGTTTATCAGACACGTGAGATTACCTCTTCATTCAGTGTACCAGCATTTGCTAATACGCCTTATGAATACCCATTCAAGCTCAATGGTGGTGCAGAAGATGGTAGTAAGTTCTATAAAGGTAAGGCTTCTGCGCCTATCCTTCCCTCATTTCAGGTAGCCTATAACAAAGGTAACTGGAGTCTTCAGGCTGGTTTTGGATTAACAGGAGGTGGTGGAAAGGCTACGTTCAACAGTGGTTTGCCAAGCTTCGAACGTCAGGTTTCATTGCTTCCTGCCCTTATCAACCAGCAGCTTCCAACCTTTGCACAGCTTCTGGGACAGCAAGAGACACCAGCGACCTCATATAGTTTGCAAAGTTATATGAGTGGTCAGCAATACGATTTCGGCTTCCAAATTGGTGCAGCATATAAGATTAACGAGCATTTATCAGTATTTGGTGGTGCACGTTTCAACTACATCTACAACAAATATCAAGGCAACATCACAAACATATCTGCCAATGTTGGAGGCAACAACCAGAACCTTTACAACTATTTTGATGACAAGGTAAAGGCTCTAACAGAGAAGGCTACCGCCTATCAAACCAAAGCAGCAGAGTATCAAGCACAGGCTGCAGCTGCTACAGACCCAACCACTAAGGCTCAACTCCTTGGTGCTGCACAGCAATTTGCAGCCGGTGCACAAAAAATTGCAGCTGGTGCAGACAAGTTAAGTAGCAGTAAAGAACTGGTAAAAGACCGTTATCTCGACTGTACACAACGTGGATGGGGTATCACGCCTATCATCGGTATAGACTATCGTACAGGCAAATGGAACTTCGGTGCACGCTATGAGTTCACAACAAAGTTCAACATTGAGAACGATACAAAGCGTGATGACACTGGTCAGTTCCAAGATGGTGTGAACACACCAAACGACCTTCCAGGTATATTAGCACTGGGTGCACAATATGAAGTCAAGAAGAATCTGCGTGTTATGGCAAGTTATCACTATTACTTTGATAAGGATGCACGTATGGATAAGAACAAACAACGCGATTTGGCACACAACACTCAGGAGTTCCTTGCTGGTGTTGAGTGGGACGTAACACCAACAGTTACTGTCAGTGCAGGCGGACAACGTACTCTCTATGGACTTGGAGACGGTAAATATCTCTCTGATCTCAGCTTCGTAACCAGCAGTTATAGCTTCGGATTCGGTGCTAAGATAAAGGTTGCTAAGAATGCACACCTGAACGTAGCATACTTCTTCACTGACTACTCTAAGTTCAATAAGCAGTATGATGGTGAGATAAAGGTAGGCACACAGAGCATAGCTACTAAGAATACTGATATCTTCACACGTACAAATAAAGTACTAAGTGCTGGTATAGACATAGATTTGTAAGCAATCAAAGACTATAGACATTATAAAAGGCGGAAGACAACAGGATGTGTCCTGATTGTCTTCCGCCTTCAGTTATACTATATAATAAGGTGTAAGGAGCTTAAATCTTACAACGGATCTACGTCATAATAAACCTGCAGAGCACCATAACGTTTATCTTTCATCATGGCATCGAGCACTCCACGAAGATACTGACGGACACGTGGAAGGTCTATCCCATTCTCTAATTTCAGTACTACCTTGCGAATACTCAACGTCTTCACACGTGCTACAGCAGGCTTATCAGGACCGAGAACACGTGTCCCAAACACCTCCCGAAGTCTGCTTCCAAGTTCCAAACCAGCTGAATTAACGGTATTCTCATCCCTGTGTTTCAAGTAGACATACACCAGATGATAGAAAGGAGGATAATGGAAATCATACCGTTCTTCCAAGAGATTGGTATAGAAACCACGATAATCATTTCTCACTACTTGCTGTATAACGGGCAATTCGGGACTCTTTGTCTGCAGAATCACAAGCCCTTGTCTCCCCTTTCTGCCAGCTCTTCCACTCACTTGGCTCATCATCATAAAGGCTTGTTCATAAGCACGGAAGTCGGGATAGTTCAACATTGAGTCAGCATTTAATATCCCCACGACAGACACTTTATCGAAGTCAAGTCCCTTGGAGATCATCTGTGTCCCTATCAAGAGATTACTCTTACCCGTAGAGAAATCATATATCAGACGCTCATAAGCATTCTTTGTGCGGGTAGTATCAAGGTCCATACGAGCAATTCGCGCCTCAGGAAGGATATTACGAATCTCGTCTTCAATCTTTTCTGTACCATATCCACGGCCTCGGATGTCCTTGCTTTCGCAACAAGGGCACTCATCTGGCACCCGCATGGTGTATCCGCAATAGTGGCAGGTGAGAACATTGAGGTTCTTATGGTAGGTCAATGACACATCGCAGTCAGGACATTTCGGTACCCATCCACACTGTCTGCACTCTACCATGGGCGCGAACCCACGTCTGTTTTGGAACAATATGGCTTGCTCACCTCGCTTTAAAGCTTCACGAACAGCTGCCAACAGACGTGGAGAGAACGGACCTGTCATCATCTTCCTGCGGTAGAGGTCTTTCACATCAACCACTTCTATGGCAGGCAGATGGATATCTTTATAACGCCGAGTCAGCTCAACAAGACCATACTTGCCCTGTTGTGCATTATAATAGGTCTCCATTGAAGGTGTGGCTGTACCCAAAAGGGTCTTTGCACCGGCATACATCTGTGCCAGAACAATAGCTGCAGAACGGGCATGATAACGTGGAGCTGGGTCTTGTTGCTTGAAACTTTGCTCGTGTTCTTCATCGATAATGACAAGTCCAAGGCGCTGGAAAGGTAAGAACACGGCACTCCGAGCACCGAGTATCACGTCGTATGGCTGGGCTGATAGTTGTTTCTGCCATATCTCAACACGCTCTGCATCGCTGTATTTACTGTGATAAATACCCAACCGATTACCAAATACGGCTTTCAAACGTTCTGTTATCTGTACGGTAAGGGCTATTTCCGGTAAGAGATACAACACCTGCTTATGCTCGTCAATGGCTTTTTGAATGAGATGGATATATATTTCTGTCTTCCCTGATGACGTTACTCCATGCAGAAGTGTCACGGGATGACCCATCATTTGAATAAGAATCTGATTATACGCTTCGGTCTGTGCCTCATTCAAAGGCTTGATATGCTCTGGGTGAGGGAGTACATTATCATTCAAACGCCCTACTTCCTTCTCATACGTAACAAGGAGCTTCCTGTCTGACAGTGCTCGAATAACGCCAATCGTCGTATGCGTATCGTTCATAAGCTCCTCTCGTGTGACCTCACGAAGAGGTGTTTCTGTCGTTAGATGCTCCACTCCATCCACTCCTGCGAGCCGAAGATAAGCCATAAGGACTTCCACTTGCTTTGAAGCGCGCTTCATTGCATCAATCATCAACGTGAGACTACGTTCATTGCGGAAGTTATCAGCAAGGCGAACGTATAACTCTGTGCGTGGACGATAGCCGTCCTCTGCCTTCAAACCAGATGGGAGAGCAGCCTTATAGACATCACCGATAGGCGACATATAGTAATCGGAAATCCAACGCCAAAGCCGTAATTGCTGGGGAAGAAGTATGGGAGTAGCATCCAATACCTCGAGAATATCCTTATAAACAATCTTCTTCTCATTGTCCACCACCCCACTATCTGATGCCGGGAGGGCAACGGGATACTCAGCAACAATACCAACATACGTCTTACTTTTACCTAACGGGACCCTGACACGTACCCCCACTTGCACCCGAGATGCCAACGCATCAGGTACGCCATAGGTGAATAAGCCTTCAAGAGGTAAGGGTAATATGATATTTGCATATGTCATTCGTTTGTCTCCTGTTCAATGTCTGATTAATATTATCCAGCTGAATGTTATCTGGTTTGCATACAAATGTACGAAGAAAAGCAGAGATTACGGTAACTTTAAAGTACAATAATGTAAAAACAACACTGTGATATACAACTCTCTTCTGCCTACCTTAAGTACAGATAAGCCCTTACATACGCCACCATCAACGGTCATCTGAATGATAATCTATCGTCATTCGCATGGTTACTAACCTTGATAATGACTATTGGACACGTCTGTCCAATCTGTTGGACACGTTTGTCCAATCCATTAGACACGTTTGTCCAATTCGTTAGACACGTTTGTCCAATTCGCTGGACACGTTTGTCCAATTCATTAGACATGTTTGTCCAATTCGCTGGACAAGCTTATCCAATCCGTTAGACAAGTTAGAAGAAGGAAGCATATCTTATTGTTTACGCATGCTCAGATAAGAGAAAAAGAAAGTCCCCGTCAGTCTAAGATCTCTTATTAGACTGACGGGGACATTCCCTCTTATGCTCTTAATCACCCTCAACGGGTGTATGTAATGCTCAAATCTGTTGGCTCAATCTTAGAAAAAGTAAGCCACACCCAACTGCCAAGAGTTGTTACGGCTGCCTTTCTTCTCTTTCTTCTTAAGTCCAAGTGTGCCACCGGCAGCATCTGTTGCTGTCTTCCACGTTACATCAGCAGTCTTACCACAAACCACATTGTAATTTGCAGTCACCTGAAGATGCTTCAAAGCAGTCACACCAAAACCAAGGTTAACACTGAAATCACTCTTCTTCAGTGCATAACTGCTTCCTTGCGTCCAATGGAAGTCCTTGTCACCAACATTAAATCCAATCTGTGGACCAGCAAAAGCAAAGATACTTGCAGCACTTCCTAACCCTACTGAGTAGCGGACATTAATAGGAATGGCAATCTGCTGCTGCTTCACCGTCTTCTTATCATCATCGTATGTCAACTTTGCCGCACGATAATCATAGAGCAAAGAGACATCCATACCCAAGCCTACAACAGGAAGAGTGAACTTTACCGTTGGACCAATGAACCATCCAGCCTGGTTGGTCTTATCGAATACATCACTATTGAACTTCATATCTGTCACATTCAAACCAGCCTTAACACCAAACTTTAGGGGTTCCTGTGCACTTGCTGGGGTAGCAAACAGACTGGTAATAGCTGCTAAAGCGATAAAAAGTACTTTCTTCATAATAAATAATTTTAATGAAAACTACTGCCGAGAACTTAGTTCGTAAGCAATAGGTTATCCTGGTTTGACAATCTTTAGACTTACTTAATGGCGCTCACGGCGTACTGTCACACGTGCAGATCCACCAGTAGCAGCACTACTCCCTGACGACCGACGACTACTACGAACAGAGCTTGAACCGCCTGCTCCACGACGTCCACGTGCAGATCTCTTAGAAGCCTTAGCACCGTCTGCGGCTGCAGCTATGCTGTCGAGACTATCACGACGTGACGGATCACCATAGATATTCCGCTCGAATGTAGCCAACTCACGTTCAATCTTCTTCTGTTCTGCACTCAAAGCAGAGTCATTAGAACAATACTGGGCAAGGGTCTTACCGAGCATATTCGTCGTCTTATAGATCTTTCCATGATACATATTCATGGTGAAATAATCATCAACACTCATCGTGGCAGCATTATTCAGATTACTTGTCATAATGGTCTGCTTAGCAAGGAATGGTGCTAAATCATCATATTTCACCCAGAACAACGGATACTTCACCTCACCATCACCGAAGTCGTCCTCACGATACATAATCGGACAAAGTGCATCAACCTTACGATGGAAGGTTCCACTGTTCTGATCATAATATGCACTCTCCTTCAGATAATAGCCTTTAACCTCTGCTGAAGGGATGTCACTGTTATCAAGACGAATACCATGGTCGGTACGTTCATAAAAGATATGATAGTTATCAAGGAACTGCAAAGGCTTAACACGTGCAGAGTCAGTAAAGACTTCGTTGCCATCCATACGATACGTATAGGCGGCAATACCACCACGTTTAGGACCGTTCATCATCAACTTAAAGATATAAGTGAAGAGATTCATCTGTGAGCCGACAGGCTCTACAGGGTAATACAGTCCGGCATTAGCATCATCATCCAACTTCAACTCACGATAAATATCACGCCGCCAGACAACATCCTCTTCCATAGGTGCTGTCGTCGGAAAAGATATCTGTGCCCGAGTACTGATGGTATTAGCAGGTGATTGGCGCTGCTGAGTCCTGCGTGCGGCAGGCTGGGCCGATGCCATAACGGCAAACAGAACTGTACAACCTATAAGAAATATTCTTTTCATTGCTTCTTTATTTTTTCTTTTCGTAGGAGGAAAGGAACTACATGGGATGTGTTATGCTTATTTCATCTGCCCTTATAGCCCCTCTCAACTTCATTTACTATCTCACGATGACCTCCATGTTACGCCCATTAAGTGTTCGGGTTGTTCCGTCTGGACCATGGACAACGACATTTGTAATATAGAATCGTTTATTACGACTTAACTGACGGAACTGTTCTTTCTGCTGAGCAGAGAAAGATGCACCATTACTTGACAATGGAACAGCATTGCCCATATTATCAAAGAAGACAACACGGAAGCTGGTTACAGTAAATGGAATATCAAGCAGACCATCATCAATTGCAGCATGAATACCCGGTGCTGACATGAGTACGCCTTTAGAAAGTGGACCGCTCTTGAAACGGTCAGCACCCATTGCGATATAAGGTGATGGGTCGGGTAACTTACGAACACGGAACTTATACTCTCCTATCTTACGTCCCTTAGCTGAAACAGAAATAGTAACAGGCTGCCCTACTGCAGAAGGACGAGCTACGAAATGTCCACCACCTCGTGCGATAAGTGACCCGCCCGACATCGTTGCCTGTACATCTCGTTGTGACGTATTAGGAATACTGACGGTGATTGGATTGTCGAAACCAGCATAAAGCACATTCATCAAATCGGCTGCAATCGTTGCCATGCCGTCAAATGGAGGTGTCTTCTGCATACCGTCAGGACTAATATAACGCTTAGGCTGTGGTCCACCAGTGACCCAATAGTCCTGTGAGAAGTTCCTTCGCAGCACATTTCCAGCCATATCCTTAATCAGGATATATCCACTCAAAGTATGTTTACCTGGAGAACCTGCCTTGACAGTTATCTTATTGCCTTGAATAAGCTGTCCATTGACATAGACCTGAGGTTGCTGGGTAGAGTCAACTGCACCCATAAACATCTGGGCTGTCATTGTCTCACCAGGATAGAGACGCGTCTGACTTGGGACAACAAAAGCCTGCAGCTTGTTCACACGTATATCTTTCAGACCGACATTAGCAACTAAAGTATGGAGGACTTCACCTTCTGCGTAGCGAACGTCACTCTGAAGTTTAGACAAAAGCGTGACAGCAGCAGCCGTTGGCATGTTCTCAAACATGTATTCTTCCCAATTCTTACCCATTGAATGAGCAGGGACAGCAGTTGAAAGGTTGCTGGCAATAATCTTCTTCTGACGAGAATCAGTAACAAACTGAAGAATACGAGAGCGATAACTGTTGATGGCTTCATAGAGCTTATGCCCTTGCCCGGTGCCAGGATTCAGCATCACGTAGCTTGCAGCCTCTATGTTATCCTTACCTTCTATCTTCTGAGGATCCCCATCTGGACCATCTGCTTCACGAACAATTGCAACCTTTAATGACTGTGCATAATTATAGAGAGAATCACTCATCTCCCTCACTGTTGATGCCATCATGAACCATTGCTTAACCTTCTGAGGGTTCTTACGCATCATTTGGTCAAGCTCACCGAAGATCGCTTCGTTCTCTTTAGATGAATTTCCCGTAGTGCGATTGAGACTCTCCTCTACAACAGAGAAGCCATTGAGTACCTCCGTTGAGATATTCAAAGCCAACATTGCCATGAGGACGACATACATTAAGTTAATCATCTTCTGGCGAGGGGAAATCTTTCTCTTCTTAATAGCCATTAATTCTATTATTCTTTGTATGTGGAGAGGAAGCTACTACGCCTACTCACCAACCGTAAACACATTATAAGTTTTCAGGAGCAGGCTGCTGTGGAGCTACACCAGGTGCCGCAACACCACGCATATTTACAGTCATTGCTTCTATCATACGCGCATAAATCTTGTTAAGCTGCTCTATCTGCTGCGCCATTTTACGCGTCTGCTCATTGATCTGATCTATAGTACCAATCTGCTGACTAGCCCCTTTAAGTTGCATTTCATAAACCTTTGCAATACCTGTAAGGGTACGGTTTAAGTTCTCCATCTCCTCACTATCACGAGTAAGGCGCTGACTCTGGTCATTTACTTTACCTAACATCTCCGTCAAGTTCTGCAAAGCTGAGACATAATTGGTTTGTGCCTCTACCATTTCTGGGGTCTGCTGCTGTGCATCAGCAATGGCTTTACTCTGTTGTCCAACCACTGCTGCTGCAATATCATCAGCTGAAGGCATTGTGCGTTGAACCGTCTCTGCCACTTCTGCAGCTGAAGGAACAGTAACAGTATGATGTTCTGCTGTCCCTGCTTCTGACTCTGTACCATCAAGATACTCATCAGTGATATGTGTTGGAAGGTCACGACCATCATCAGTCTTATCAAACGGACGGTCAAAAGCTGAGAGGAAGAATACAATAACCTCTGTACCCATACCAAAATAAAGCATAATATTAGCTCCTGGCAAGTGTGTCAATTTGAACAATGCACCAAGGATAACGACAGACGCGCCCCAACTATAACCATAATTCAAGAAAGTCTGTCCAGGAACGCTATCCATCCACTTCTGCAGACGGTAGACTATGTTATATTTACTGTATTGTGTCATGATCTTCTCTTTTTCTTACTACTTTTCTTATTCTCTTTAGCAGCCTCGCTCGATGAGCTTGCTAAGCTACGGACACAACGGAATCCGATATAGCTACGTGGCTGATTCTGATATTCCCAAGTACGCCATGCGCTGCGGATATAGCTTTCTGGATCTTTCCAACTACCTCCACGAACACTCTTCTTCTTTAAACGATAAGGATCCTCTCTTGCTGCTTTGTAATCCAACTGAGGATTAAAATCATTCATGGCATCAACACCAGCTTCCGTATAAATCGTACTGGTCCACTCTGCTACATTACCTGCCATATCATAGAGCCCATTGGAGTTGGCACCGTAAATCCCGACCTTACTGGTTATGAGGTTTCCATCCTTCGTATAGTTACCACGATCTGGTTTAAAGTTAGCAAAGAAACAGCCATTACCATTCTTTACATTCTGATTATCCCAAGGGAACTCATCCTGATTTTTGCCACGAGCAGCATACTCCCACTCTGCCTCTGTCGGTAAACGATAACGTTGTACATAACGTGCTTCCCGACCTAAGCCTTTAAGAAGATATTCTGTACGCCATGCGCAGAAAGCATTCGCCTGCTCCCAGGTAACACCCACTACAGGATAGTCATTATACGTAGGGTTACTGAAATAGTTCCGAAGATAAATCTCATTATCCGAATTACGGAAATCATTAACCCAACAAGTAGTATCAGGATAGATATTTACGATATAAGTATTAAGGAAATCCCATGGTCCGGTTAAAGGACGATTAATGGTTTCATTATGAATTACGCCTCTATCATCAACATAAGCCGTATCTTTTGAGATCATAACAACCTCATTTGGATCTACTGTAAGATCTGTATTAAGATTACGATCCTGAGGATTCATACGATTTCGACGTAAGGCTGCTGCAGTATAGTCGTAAATCTCATAACGATAATTCATCTGCTTAGCATCTAAACTCTTCTCTCCAGTAACAGGATTTGTTACATAAAGGCTTTCAAAAGCACGCTGCTCATCTTCGTTAGGCTTGCGAGGTAAGCGTTTAGCCCAGTTAAGATGTGGAGTAACAGGATCACCGTTCTTATCTTCTGTTATCATGTAAGTTTCATCACCACCATAGGCAGGATCAGCCAAACGGGTTCGAAGAATAGAATCCTTAACCCATTCAACAAACTGCTTATACTCTGAATTCGTAACTTCTGTCTCATCCATCCAGAAGCCATCTACAGAAATATCCTTCACAGGAGTTTTCTTTCCCCAAAGTGAGTCTTGCTTCTCCAATCCCATTCTCAACCAGCCACGCTTAACAAGTGTCATACCGTAAGGAGTGGGCTCACGAAAGCCTTTACCCCCACCAACGCCAGTAACTTCACCACCACGCCCTGATGTTGAAGCAGACTTACCAGCAAAACATCCCGTAAGTGTAGCTAAGAAAGCTGCACTAAGACAAATGGTAATTATATTTTTTCTCATTTTCATAAATATTTCTACAGAAATCTAACACTCTTATGCTTGTTACGTCCTTTCTTCTGGAGGTTTATATCGGTCTGATAACTAACGAACAACTCGTGGCTACCGTTACCAAATGCTGTAGTTCCCGTATACATCTCATAACTATAACCTACATTGATTCCGTGGAAAGTACCACCAATATAAGCTGTAACGGAGTTAGTGGGACTATAAGAAACTCCTCCGTAAAGAACTTTCTTATCATTCGTATATACCAAACGTGCCGTAACATCTGCCCGATAAGTCCTTCCATCATACCTGGCTAATACGGAAGTCGGTATGCTTAAAAACGGATTCCTTAACTTAATATTGTATCCACCTGTTAAATAATAAGTCTTATCTATCTGTAATTCATTCTTTTCACCCAATTCTATCCGTGGGGAATTAAGGTGCTGGACTGATGCACCGACATACCAGTTCTTACGTAAATAATAGAAGCCAAGACCCATGTCAAGACTGTTACCACTTAATTCGGCATTGGCAAGTGCAGGGTCACTCATGTCTTCCGCATCCAACTTACTCCCATCAAACTTCTCAAAGAGCATACCGAGTTGGACTCCTGCAGAAACCATACCACCCCATAAGGAATGACGAAAAGCATATTGACCTGCAACACGCTGGTGAGTAAAAGCACCTATCTTATCATTTAAGATTGAAACACCAACTCCATGATACTGCTTCATAAAATAAAGTGGCATATCAGCACCAACATAGAAGGTATTAGGATTATGCTCATAACCTGCAAAGTCAAGTGCATAGGCACCAACGACATTCAACTTATTATCCTTTCCCACTGATGCTGGGTTGAAAGAAGGCTCCATCGCCCAATAATGACTATAGGACGGATCATACTGCGCCATGGCAGGTAACCCTACCAGAACAGAAAAGCTGAATATAATACATAAGCGTTTAAACACGACTCTATAACGAAGAGTACATCAATTTATTGTTACATAAATAAAAAAAGGTCACTCACATATATTATAATGTAAGTGACCTTTTTAATTTTTTAGTGGCCTAATACTCATCTTCATTCCATAAGAAATCATCTTTTGAAGGATAATCAGGCCATATATCTTCTATACTATCATAGACCTCTCCTTCATCCTCAATCTCCTGTAGGTTCTCAAGAACTTCAAGAGGTGCACCTGACCTCATTGCATAATCTATCAACTCGTCTTTTGTTGCAGGCCATGGAGCATCTTCAAGCTTAGAGGCCAATTCCAAAGTCCAATACATATTCTTGTTTTTTTACACGTTTCTAATTGCGTGCAAAAGTAATATTTTATTTTTTATTTGCAAGTATTTTCCCATCTTTTTTCACACTCATTCGCCTTTATGTTTAAATAACGTGACAAAACAAAGAAGTAATCTGACAACCTGTTCATAAAGGATAAGATATCGGGAGATAGCAAAACATGATGAGATAATGAGATAATCCGTCTTTCTGCACGGCGACAAACAGTCCGGCAAACATGGCATTGTGCTACCGAAACCGTACCACCCGGAAGTATGAAGGAGCTTTGAGGTGGGATCTCTGCTGTCCAGGAATCAATGGAGTCTTCCATTTCTGAAATATGCTTCGCAATAACTGGCAGTGTTTGATCTGTTTCCGTATAGGTAGACAACACAGAACCGATCACGAACAAGTTTTCCTGTAAATGCTCTAAGGGATGTATTAGTGAAGCAATGAGGGTTACAGTCTTGGTTCAAAAAGGATATCAACAAACCAAGATGGGCGTTCAACTCATCAATAGTTCCGTATGCTTCTACGCGCAAATCATCTTTTGCAACGCGATGTCCACCACATAATGACGTTGTACCCTTATCCCCATTCTTCGTATATATCTTCATCTTTAATAATTAACTATATAATTCTGCTTTGTCATGTTTGTCTTCAGGAATACAATACCACAGTAGTACAAGTCAAAAGTTACCCCAACACGTGAATCCTTTATAAGTTTCTTCCAAAAGAGATTGGTATCCTTGTCTTTCTTAATACCTTCCAATACTAAAACAGAATCTGAGGAGAGATTGTTTAATACGTAATCAACTGAGTCTTGATAATTATTCGTCAGGGGAATATGAGCTACACAGCATTTGGTTGCTAAGTGTTCCTTATCATTAACGTCATCAAACGAAAACTCATGGTTGATTTGATGATAGGAAACCTTCTTACAAGCTGCCGTAACATAAAACCTATAACAAGGAGAGGAAGGGAAGAAATCAAGAAAGAAATCTGGTTGCAG
>ERZ773024.442-NODE-442-length-15307-cov-3.670797_pt1 | contig 15307 bp, 10 predicted proteins | sample MGYA00511667_ERZ773024 | MGnify/ENA primary metagenome ERZ773024 (study PRJEB29015, sample SAMEA2738117) | human oral metagenome | biome: human oral; feature: human-associated habitat; material: saliva | place: China | collected 2258 ... | reverse complement strand
TGTCCAGGTCCCAGCCGTTAGCTGCGTCGATCTCGGTCTGGAGCTGGCCCATCTCTGCCATGAGCGCGTCAAAATCGGCGTCAGGATTTCCCATCTCAACGCCAATCTCGTTGAAGCGCGCAATCTTGGCAAGCAGGTCACCGAAGGCAAGCTCGATGTTCTCCTTGACCGTTTTGGTTTCATCCAGCGGGGGCTCCTGCTGAAGCAGGCCAACGGTGTAACCTGGGGTGAGCTTTGCCTCGCCGTTAGAGACGTCCTCCATGCCGGCGATAACCTTGAGCAGCGTAGACTTTCCCATGCCGTTTGGACCTACGACGCCGATTTTTGCGCCTGGGTACACGCCGACGGTGACGTCATCAAGAATGACCTTCTCACCGACTGCTTTGCGGGCTTTGTACATCTGATAGACAAACTCTGCCATGTGCTCCTCCTTAAGGGGCTGTCAGATGAAATATTCACATAGTCCATTCTAATGAAATATTGCGAGGACTCCACAGTAGAGAAGCTGGAAAGAGGGTGCGCAGGTGTGCCGCGGGGTGCGCGAGCGCGCTGCGGGGTGCATGGATGCGCGAAAGCGCGAGACGCGGGCGCGAAGGCATGTCTACAAAACGCGAAAACACACCTATGTCAGATAATCTGCTCAAAAAGCGTATACATTGCACCCAAAACCTCTATAACTTGCAGATTATTTGACTTAGGTGTGTTTTTCGCCCCGGATTTAGCAGATTATCTGACATAGGTGTGTTGTTGAAGGCTTAAAAATAAAGGTAGTTAAACTATTTATCTATTGTTATTCATCATTACGTATATCGAACCTTATATATACATGAAAATGAATTAAGCCATTAATTGCGATCATGACTTGCGCTAAATTGCCGTCTTCAGACGGTTTGTCGCGAGAGTTACCAGATTTCCAAGCCATCTAGCACACTCGAAATGCAAATTGCCATTCAACCGCACGTCACAAACGAGCTGGAAGAATGGCAATAAACTGTAGTTGACGTAGGCTTTTATGGTTTTACGTGGCCTTGATTTGCTTTATCTACCGCGTCTTTGACCATCTGCGCGTACAGGGTGCCACCACGATTAATGGAATCTGAATCAGAGCCAAAGTGAACGTAGTCAGTACCTGCCCAAATGTCAGGATTATCCTGAGCAACCTGTGCCCAATCCGCAATGGTAATGAAGTCGTACTGTTGAGCGAGTTCAAGCTCATGAGCACGGATGGCATTTGCACCAGCATTTGGATCGGAGTTTCTACCGTCATACGGAGTGACAAAAATCAGACGATGTCCGCGCGGCAGCATGTCCACAATCTTATCAACCGCATCGGAGCCGCCAACAGGGTTGGTGCCCAGGGCAACAACAACGTCCTGGTAGAGGGTGTTGTTGTCGATTGCGGACTGCAGCAAATCTACACCCATCGCCACGTTTCTACTAACAGAAGCGTCAATTTGAGCATCGGGCAGCGCATCCTGCAGGTAAGAACGAGCGCGCAGCGAAACAGAATCGCCAATGTAGGTGACTCCCTCAACAACGTTGTAATTACTTGCCTGCGAGGTATCTGCATGCTTGCGAGTCATGGTCATGGCACTCTGCTCCTGCAACGAAGCATTGAGCAGTAGATCGTTCTGGAAATCGCTGAGCTGTGGAGCGGTTAGCGCAATAAAGGCAACGGCCGCAGCAAAAGGAATAAGCGCAAGGCCGGTACCTCGCAAAACCTTCTGACCATCAAGCTTGATGCGCGAGAAGATCTCTGGAGACTTCCCTGCCAACGCTGGCTCAAGCACATAGAACGAGCAGCTAGCAAACACAAACGAAAGCACCAGGGTCAAGAGTGCAGCTAGGACTGGATCGACCTTCTCGGCAAAAATAATGTACAAAGGCCAGTGGAACAGATACACGCCGTAGCTGGTATCTGCCACAAAAGAAACGATGCCAGGCTCGTTGATACCCTCGGTTTTTTGATGCAACATGCGAGCAAAGAAAATCATTGCGGCTGCTGCAAGCGAGGCAAAAAGGAAACCAAAGGTGTACGTAAAGAGGTCCTCGAAGTGCATGAAGACGCTCAAAAAGACAAGAACGCCGCAGCTTGCCACAAGGCCCACAAGCGTTAGCTGAGTAGAAAGCTTCTGCTCAAGCTGGTCAAAGAGTTCGCCTGTCTGGGCAATTCCTGCAACACACGATAAAAGCGCACCGATAAAGAAGGGGAACACGTGCGTTTGCGTCGAGAAATACTGGATAGAAAGATTCGTGGAGTTTTGGGCGCCGGTGGCCATCGCCAAGTAAGTAGCGACCAACAGCACCAGGGAAGCTCCAGCAATCTTTACCTTATAGCTTCTAATTGTTTTGCTCATGCAAGCAAGCAGCCAGGCGCACAAACCCCAGAGCACATAAAAGTGCATTTCAACGGCAAGACTCCAGGTGTGCAGATACACATGAGGAGCAAATTGGTTCTCATAGCTGTTGCCCAGAACTATCTCAAAGTAGTTAGTCACAAAGCCAAGAGCTGCGGCAATCTGATACTTAATACCGGAAATGAACTCGGTACGCACAAGCAGAAGAAACGGCGTGCACACAAGCACCATAAACACAAGCGGCGGCACAATTCTGTAGAAACGCCTGCGCAGGAACCCAATGACGTCGATAGATCTAAAGCGAGCAAACTCGTCAATCAAAAGAGCCGTGATGAGATAGCCCGAGAACGTAAAGAATACGTCGACACCAATGAAGCCGCCTGGAAGCGCGTCCTTAAAAAAGTGATATATGAGGACTAAAACAAGTCCTGTTATACGTACAAGCGAAAACCATTTAATTCGCACTTTGATAAATCCCTTGCTTAAAAGTTCCTTCGTACACAATGCTGTCTTGCGTAGTGAGCTTTCCCTGGCCGTCTGCCTGGCCTTTTACAAACTGACCTTCGTACGTCCAGCCATCTACTGAGGTGTACGTTCCCGTACCCTGGAAATACCCGTCGACAAATTCTCCCTCGTAGGTATCGCCATTCTCAAAAGTCATCTTGCCTTGACCATTCATCTTTCCCTGAATGGTAGTGCCGGTATACGTCACCTGATTGTTGCCAAACACCAGCGTTTTTTGACTTGGTCGGTTAACCAGCACAATCGAGAGCACCGCAAGCACCAAAATGGCAACAACGCTTGCCAGCTCCAGCCTTTTTCTACTCGCACTCACGGGGCGAGAAGGACGCTGTTCTGGCTCAGGATCTGCTTGATTGCGATGGCGCTTCTCCACACGAATGTTTTTACGTGAAGATAGAGGCGTTTTCTGTCGTCTCTTTTTTTCTGGCGCAACCTTAGACCGCGTGTTGTCTACGGGCTGTGTTGCAGGCTGTACAGCAGGCTGTGTTGCAGGCTTTTCCGCAGGCTGAGCTGCAGACTTCACTGCAGGTTTGCACTGCGTAAATGACGCAAAAGCAGATGAAAGTTGTTCAGATGCAGTCTGTAGAGGAGCTGCTGGACTTGCAGCAACATCAACCTTCTCCGCAGGAGCTTTCGGTGCCTCTATGGGCGCAGCTTCCCTTGCCTCAGATGAAGGCTCAGGGGCGTGCGCCACTTTATTCATATGACGAGCGTTTCTTTTTTTAGCAGAAAAACGCGTAGGAGAACTCACTAGGTATTCCAATTCAATCGATTTGTTAACTATTTCATTGTACTAATTTCCTTCAACTTTTGAATTGTCATTTGTCCTATACACATTTACCAGATTCACAGGTACGCCCGCTGTTTTTCTGCGATTTTCTGTTCTAAGTAAAAAGAGAGAGGGGTACACTACAAGGTGGTATTAAAAAAGAAACAAAATGTGCTTACTAAAGTGTGTTCTAATTAGAAAGTTACATCATCGACATTATCAGGGAGGCGAAGATGGCAGAAGCAATTCGTAAAGTAAATATCATTGGCCATTTGAACCCAGATACAGACAGCATTTGTGCTGCAATTTCTTATGCGTATCTCAAAAATCAGATTGATAACCCTATCTATGAAGCTCGTCGCGCTGGCTCACTCAACCGTGAGACTGCGTTTGTCCTAAATCACTTTGGCTTCGAAGAGCCACAGCTTATTACTACGGTTACTCCTCAGATCAAAGATGCAGAAATTCAAGCTCAGCCAAAAGTTGATGCTGGAATGAGCCTCTATGCTGCTTGGCAGCTTATGCAGGACGTTAAGCTTGATACACTCTGCGTTACTGATGAGGAAGAAGAGCTTACCGGCCTGATTGCCGTTAAAGATATTGCAAATGCAAACATGAGCCTTTCCGAGCCAAACCTGCTCTCTAAGGCTAAGACAAGCTATGCAAATATCGTTTCTACGCTTGGTGGCACCATGGTTCTTGGTGATCCTCAGGGCGTTGTTAAGCAGGGCAATATTCGCGTTGGTACCAGCGCTTCCGCCCTTTCAGAGATTGTTGACGCTGGCGATATCATTGTTGTTGCTGGCAACCATGAGAACCAGACTATCGCAGTTGAGCACGGTGCTTCTTGCCTTATTGTCTCTTGCGATGCTCCAATTGCTCAGGACGTTATTGACCTGGCTAAAAAGCGTGATTGCGCTATTATCAGCACTCCTCGCGATACCTTTGAGGTAGCTCGCCTGCTTATCATGTCTATGCCTGTACGTGAGAAGATGCTCACTAACGACATCCTTAAGTTCAGCGTCAACACCGCAATTGATGATGCTCGTAAGGAAATGACCAACTCAAGGCACCGCTTCTTCCCTGTTATTAACGAGAACGGCACTTTTGCTGGTCTTATCAGCGGTCCTGGTCTTTTGAATCCTCGCAAGAAGCACGTCATTCTTGTTGACCACAACGAGCGCACTCAGGCAGTTGATGGTCTTGAGCAGGCAGAGATTATGGAGATTGTTGATCACCACCGCATCGGCTCCATTGAGACTTCTAACCCAATTACCTTTAGAAACGTCCCTGTTGGCTGCACCTGCACCATCATCTATGGCCTCTATCACGAGTACGGCATTGATATTCCTAAGAATATTGCTGGCCTCATGCTCTCTGCAATTCTTTCCGACACCCTTGCATTCCGCTCCCCTACCTGCACCGAGCGCGATATTGTTGCTGGTAAGAAGCTTGCAGAGATTTGCGGAGAAGACATTGACGCTTACTCTGAGCAAATGTTTGACGCTGGCGCAGACCTCACTGGTCGTACTGCAGAAGAAGTCTTCCACGGTGACTACAAGGTATTCAGCCGTGGCGGCGTAAAGTTTGGCGTTGGCCAGGGATCCTTCATGACCGAGTCCAGCCGCAAGGCCGCAGAGGAACTTGTTGGACCATTCTTGGAGACTGCTGCTAAGTCCGAAGAGCTTCCAATGGTCTTCTACATGTTCACCGACGTTAAGAGCCAGGTCACCGAGATGCTCTTCTACGGTGCTAATGCTGCCAACGTCATCGAGCGCGCCTTTAACGTAAAGGTTGACGGCAACATTGCTGTTCTTCCAGGCGTCGTAAGCCGTAAGAAACAGGTTGTTCCATCTCTCATGGCAACGCTTCAGACGCTCGCCGAGGAAACTGCCAACTAACACGGTTTTATTGCGCGTCGCGCCTTATGCGAGCTTCCACAGCGCGGGTTTCTCGCACATCGTGTGGTTCTCGCCATTGATTGAAATGATAGCGCCTACCTGCACATTTGCGGGTAGGCGTTTTTCTACAGGAGCTGTTCTATGACGGCGCCAATTCTGTCTCTGATCACCAGATTGGCGCGACCATCGTACGGCGTAGGTTGGTCGTTGATGATGGCCATTTTGTTGCCCTTATAATAGTCGAGAAGACCGGAGGCAGGCTGTACTACCAGCGAACTTCCTGCAACCACAAGAACCTCCGCTTGAGAAATGGCGTTTAAGGCACCATAAACCGTGTCCATATCAAGGCCCTCTCCGTAAAAGACGATATCAGGCCTAATAACTGCGCCGCATTGACAGAGCGGCACCACAGACGACTGCTCTTCAATCTGATCAAGCGTGTAGGTGTGGCCGCACTCGGGACAGTAAAAACGCGTCTCGTTGCCGTGAAGCTCAAACACACGCTTGCTACCAGCAGCTTGATGCAGTCCGTCGATGTTTTGCGTCACCACCGCGCGCAACTTTCCCGCAGCTTCCAAGTCTGCCAGCCACTTGTGAGCAATGTTTGGCTGAGCCTCCCCCAAATGATGAGAGTTTCTAAAATACGTGTAATACGCTGCGGGATAATCCAAAAACACATCAAGCGAGAAGATCTCTTCAAGCGTAAAGTCTGGCGCCTTACTGTAGGCAAAAGACTCCTCGTTATCTGGGTCAACCGTCACACCATTTCCCAGGTCGTAGGCTTCTTTTCCCATGTCATAGCCGTCTTGGCCCAGGCCAATGGTCATGTTTTCTACCTTGATACCGCCCTGGCGATACAGACCGTTAGTACCCCTAAAATCAGGAATACCGCTTTCTGTTGACACACCTGCGCCACCAAAGAAAACGATGTTATCTGACGACTGAATCCAGTCTTTAAGCTGCTCAATCTTGGTCATTAGGCACCTCTAACCTAAAAAAGGGACCCGGATAAACTGGGTCCCTCGTCTCAAGCGCCGGAGCTCTTGGCGCTGAAAACGCTAGTAGTCAAACTCGTCAGGAACATACTCAGTAAGGCATGCATCCAGACCGGCTTCAATTTCCTCATGGTCCATATGACGACCAATGAAGCACAGCTTAGTTTGACGATCGCCCAGTTCATCATCCCATTCTGCGCGTAGCTCGGGTTTCTCGTCAAGAAGGGTTTCTCGCTCATCCTCTGGCAGCGATGCGTAGAACATGCCATTCTCGTAGAACTGGACCTGCTTGCCGGCCTGCTCAAATACGTAGCTCATCTCGGGGTCTTGCGAAATCCAGATGCTACCCTTGACGCGGATGATATTCTTTGGCCAGCTAGCCACAAACTGATTAAGTTTGTCCAGGTCAAATGGCTGGCGGCGGCGATACACAAAGGTAGTAATCTCATACTCCAAAACCTCTGGGTCTTCGTGTTCCTCAGGGTGCTCCATTGCATCCATCCAGGCAGCGGAGGCGTAGGCTTTGTCAAAGTCAAAACGGCCCGTATTGATAAGCTCGCTCATTGGAATGTCGCCGTTGACTGCCTCAACAATAACGGCGTCCTTCTGCAGACCACGAACGAGCGCCTTAAGCTCGTGAAGCTGCTCTGGAGTAACCAGATCGGTCTTGTTGAGCACCAGCGTAGAGCAGAACTCAATCTGCTGAATAAGCAGGTTCTCAATGTCGTCTTCTTCAATGTCTGGGTCGAGAAGATCGGCGCCGTTGTGGAACTCCTCAAACATGCGAGCGCAGTCAACAACTGCGACGATGTTATCAAGATTGAGGTGAGAGTGATTAGTTGCATGCTGGCTCTGATTGCAGAATGCAGAAATGTTATAGGTAATGGGGATTGGCTCGCAGATGCCCGAAGCCTCAATAATGATGTAGTCAAACTCCTCGGTATCGGCCAAATCACCCAACTGAAGTGCCAAGTCATTAGAAAGGGTGCAGCAGAGGCAACCGTTGGTCAGAGGAATAACGTCGCCTTCTTTAGCGTAGCCGCCGTCTTTAATAAGACCAGCATCAACGTTAATCTCGCCAATATCATTGACGATGACTGCTGCGTGAATACCTTCAGTGTTAGAGAGAATGTGGTTCAAAATAGTGGTCTTACCTGCGCCTAAATAGCCGGTAAGCAGCACAATTTTCACCTGCTTTGGTTCAGACATAGTGAGCTCCTTCAAATGTCAAACTTTTATATCAAAGAATAAACTTCTTGTTTGTAAAAGTGGGCCCTGACGCTTAAGTGAGTCAGGGCCCAACCTTCGCGTTACAAATTATCGAGCTGGAAGCTTAGAAGCTACCGCGATCAATAATCTTGCCTTCCTTCATGATGACGTCCATGTTCTCAGGCGTGAGGTCGCGGATGTTGTTAGCAACGTCGCCCTTGACTACGAGGATATCAGCGGAGAGGCCTTCCTTGACAGCACCAAACTCGTTCTCCTTGCCCAGCATCTTTGCACCGTTGTAAGTAGCAGCTGCAACAGTATCAAGGATGGAGATGCCAACCTTCTCGACAAAGTCATACATCTCATCGATGGTGACGTAGCCGTAAGGAGTGACAAAGCTGAAGGAGTCGGAGCCGATGGTAATGGTGATGCCCATATCATAAGCCTTACGCAGGTTAGCGTAGGTGCGTGCAAGGCCCTTCTCGACAACAGTCTCGCCTGGGAATGCGTCAAGCTCTGGAGTCCAGTCTGGTGGATAAGTTCCGTACCAAGTTGGCAGGAAGCCGATGGTTGGGGTGAAGTATGTTCCCTGCTCTGCCATAAGCTTCATGGTGCGCTCGTCAAGCTCAAAGCCGTGAATGAGCTGCTTGCAACCAAAGCGGACGCAGTCATATGCAGCGTCAAAGTTATTGTAGGAGTGAGCGTACAGAGGAATGCCTACCAGTGCGCACTCGTCAGCAATTGCCTTGATCTCCTCGGTGCAGAAGAGCTGCAGACGGTCGGAGTCCCAACGCCAAATGCCGCCACCGGTTGCCCAGATCTTGATGCCGTCAGGCTCTTCACGGAGACGACGGCGGATTGCCTTACGAAGCTCCCATGGACCGTCTACCTGGTCGCCCCAAGGGTGTCCGTCCTTGGAAATCTGCAGTGGCAGGTGGTGAGAGTCACCGTGACCAGCAACGCGGCAAAGGCCAAGGCCGGTAGCAAAGATACGAGGACCCTGCATAATGCCCATGTTAACGAGGTCGCGGATAGCAATACCATTGCGGCCAATCTCAACGACAGTGGTAAGGCCGTGGGTAAGAGCATCATAAGCCTGCTTGACTGCGCATGCCTGCTTCTGAGCAACGGACTCGATAACCCAGTCGTTATCGTTGTCGGTCAGGTTGCCGGAGAAGTGCAGGTGTGTATCAACAAGACCAGGCATTACGGTATGGCCAGATGCGTCACGTACCTCATATCCCTCTGGGACCTCTTTGCGAGGACCAGCATAGGTAATCTTGTCGTCATCGATAAGGACAAGGGAGTCCTCAACTGGTGCAGCGCCAGTACCGTCAACGAGCTTGCCGCCTACAAAAGCATACTTACTCATGTTTCCCATCCTTCCTTTGTTGTCCGCTCACTTCTATAAACGGACGAGGTTTACTTGCATAGTAAGCCTGGGTTAACTCCTTTGGAATAAGTTAGCCATGGTTGCCGGTAAGCGGAGCAAAAATACCCATGAACGGATGTTCAGATATCAATAATTTCATATAAACATCTAAAGTATTTGATTACTTCATATTTGCTATGACTACATTGCATAGTTGTGTCAAAACAGTTTTTGTCCGGTATCCGTGGTAAGGTTGAGAAAACAAATTAAGGAGGGGCAATGTCTCAGAATTCTTCGTCGCAGTCCAGCTTTTTTGCACTTATTTCTCGCATGCGCTACATTGAGCGCTGGTCGCTTATGCGCAATTCTCGATCAGAAAGCCTTGCTGAACACGCCCTTGACGTGGCCGTTATTTCTCACTGCTTAGCAACTATTGCAAACGTGCGCTATCACAGAAATCTTGACGCAGATCGCGCGGCCCTTATTGGTATGTATCACGATGCATCAGAGATTATCACCGGAGACATGCCCACGCCTGTAAAGTATGCTAATTCAGAGATTAGAGATGCGTATCATCAGGTAGAAGCACGTGCCGAGAAAACCATTCTCTCCACACTGCCAGAAGACCTGCAAGATGCCTATGCTCAGGTGCTTACTCACAGCGCTGAGGCTTCAGAGAGTGAAGCTTATCTTAGAAAGCTTATTAAAGCTGCAGATAAGATTGCAGCACTCATTAAGTGTATTGAGGAGGCTCAGTCTGGAAACTCAGAATTTATTACCGCTGAGGCCTCAACTCGTGGAGTTGTTGAAGATTTAGCAGATTCTCTCCCAGAAGTACGCGATTTTATGACAGAATTCCTACCTTCGTACGGAGAAACGCTTGATCAGCTTCTGTAAAGAAATGCTGATTTTACCCACTTGTTGAGGAGTTGCTTTGCGCGCACTACATGCACGTTTGCCTAAAAACTTTGTTCTGGAAGAGCGCTTAGAGGCGTATTCCAGCGTTATTGAGCCTCATCCAGAGGCTTTGAGAGGTACGTGGGCTTCTGCGTGTGCGCCAATTACTGCTGAGGGGCATGTACCCTTCTCTGAGGTCCGTGTAGACCTTGGCTGCGGTAAAGGATCTTTTACTGCCGCTCAAGCTAAGGCAAATCCTAATGTGCTTTTTGTAGCCATTGATACAGAACCTATCTGTATTTCATATGCTGCTAAAACAATTTATGAAGCAGGAGTGCCTAACGCCATCGTAGTTCCTGGTACCGGCATGAAGATTGATGAGTACTTCTCGCCAGAAGAGGTCTCTGTTATTTACCTCAATTTCCCTGCACCATTTCCTCGAATCAGGCAGGCAAAGATGCGCCTCACTGATGCTGAGCGTCTTATGCAGTATAGAAATGTTTTGGCTAAAGAGGGTGTTGTTCGTCTTAAAACGGACAGCCAGCCACTTTTTGATTTTTCTCTTGAGCAAGTTGAAGTTGCTGGATACAACTTTATTTGGAAAACGCGAGATGCACAGAACGATTTTCCTCACGATGTTCCTAGTGAGTACGAACAAAAACTTGGCGCCCAGGGCGCTAAGGTTCATGCCTACCTGATTGCTCCAGGTCCTGTACCAGCAGATTTCACACCCACAGAGCCTGTCAGTCTTGTTGACTACCTTCCAGAAGATTTAGAGTCACTAACCTACGTTCCTCATGGCATGGAAAGCACGGTCCGCAATCTTGCAAACCGTGCTCGTAGACTTCGTAAGAAGGCTCAGTAATTTGTAATTGGCTATGTGTAGAAACAGCCGTTTGTGAAAACAACCTTTGTAGGAGCGCTCCTTTGCAGGCGCTCCTTTTTTTAGGCCAGCAGCCCTGACTCTTTTACTTAATCGACTTTATATCCAAAGCTCTAGTGGAATTAAGAACCGCAAGCACCATAACGCCTATGTCTCCAAAGACCGCTAGCCACATAGGAGCCAAACCAAAGGCTGCAAGGATCAAAACAGCAACCTTAACGCCAATAGCAAACACAATATTTTGCTTTGCAATACCCAAGGTATGACGAGCAATCTTTACGGCCTTTGAGAGCTTAGAAAGCTTGTCGTCCATAAGAACTACGTCGGCGGCCTCAATAGCAGCATCAGACCCCAAACCGCCCATAGCAACGCCTACATCAGCGCGTGCAAGAACGGGTGCATCATTGATGCCGTCACCGACAAAAGCAAGGGACTTACCAGCTGTCTTTTGGGCGAGAAGGCCTTCAACGGCAGAAACCTTATCCTGTGGAAGCAGCTCAGAGCGAACCTCGGTGATGCCCATCTGAGCTGCAATCTCTTCTGCAACGTCGCGTTTATCGCCCGTGAGCATAACAACCTTAGAAACGCCAACATTTTTGAGGGAAGCGATTGCTGCTGGAGCATCAGCTCGTTCGCGGTCAGAAATAACAATGTGGCCCATGTAGGTCCCATCAACAGCCACGTGAATGATGGTTCCGTGGTTCTCGCACGCTTTCCAAGAAGCTCCTACGCTCTCCATAAGTGCGCTGTTGCCAACAGCAACGCTCTTACCATTCACGTTAGCGCAAATGCCCTGACCAGCAATTTCTTTGATGTCCGTGATAACACAGTCATCGTCCTCGCTTGGATAAGCAGCACGAAGAGCTGCAGCAATGGGGTGCGTGGAGTGCATCTCAACGTGAGAAGCTAGGTGCAGAAGGTCCTTCTCGCCAATGGTCTGAGAATGAACAGCCAGAACCTCAAAGACACCCTCGGTCAACGTACCGGTCTTGTCAAATGCAACGGTATCAAGGGTAGAAAGCATATCAATGTACGCAGAGCCCTTGATTAGGATGCCCTCCTTCGAAGCAGCGCCAATACCGCCAAAGAAGGCCAGTGGCACGGAAACTACCAGCGCACACGGACAAGATGCAATAAGGAAGGTAAGCGCCCTTACAGCCCAGGTAGAAGCGTTAGCTACAAAGTCTCCCGAAAGCAGTGGTGGCAAAAACGCCAGCGCAATGGCACTGTAAACAACTGCTGGAGTATACACGCGAGAAAAACGACGAATAAAACTCTCGCTCTTGGACTTGTTTTGGTTTGAGCTCTCTACCAGCTTAATGATGCGGGAAGCAGTAGAGTCTTCAAAGAGGTGGGTAACGCGAGCACGAACCACGCCAGAAAGGTTTACGCAGCCCGAGATAATATTGTCTCCCACCGTTGCGTCACGAGGCACGCTCTCACCAGTAAGAGCAACGGTATCAAGACTGGTAGAACCCTCGACGATCTCTGCGTCAACAGGGACACGGTCGCCGGGTTTGACCACAATAATCTCTCCTAGCCCAACTTCTTCTGGAGAGATAGTAAGCAGCTGTCCGTCACGTTCAACCGTTGCGCTGTCAGGACGGATATCCATAAGCTTGGCAATAGATTTCTTGCTGTTATCGGAAGCAAGGTGTTCAAACACCTCTCCTACCTGGAAGAACAGCATGACAAAGACGGCCTCATCAAACATAGGAGAACCGTTAGGCACAAAGCCAATGAGCAAGGCACCAACAGTAGCAATGGTCATGAGCAAGTCTTCGTTAAAGCACTCACCCTCAGTGATGCTCTCCCATGCTTCTAGAACAACATCGTATCCCGCAACAGCGTAAGGCAACAGGTAAAGCAACAGTGCCTGCCAGAGCTGCAGGTCAAATGCGTGTTCAACCGCGTAAGCAATACCTAGCAAAACAGCAGAACAGACAATGCGAGCAATTTTCACCTTTGTCTTTGAGCTCATAGCTCCTCCTTGGGTTGTTGTTATACCTAGTCTACTCCTTAAATTGATATATGTACATATATTCATACAATAATCTTAAGGAACTTTTCACAAGAAACTCCGCGGGCGAGAAACCCGTGGAGTCCCAGATAAACCTATAAATTTTGGCCGTAGTTTAAGCCAAACGTTCTTCTCGCCAATTAAAAAGCTAGTTGATCAGCGATGCAGGAGTTGGGATAAATCCCTCAAAAATGACAGGAGCACCTTCAAGCTCGGAGACAATCATGTCCTCCTCGCTCCTAACGGTCCAGGTGATAAGGTGCGCGCCCATGGTATTGCAAGCCAGCTTAACAAAGGGGTTCTTGCGATCTTCAAACTTGTAAGAAATGAAGTCTGGACGACCAACAGAATTACCAAAGAGAGCTGTGGCACCAGCTCGCGTAGCAATGTTCATGTGCTTGGTCTGACGGTCAACCAGGAAATTCTCTGAGAGCTGGCCGCGAAGCATCTCAGGACGGTTCTGACGCAGCCACTGCAAAACGCGAGGATCAAAGCTCTCGATGCATGCACGAACGGGACGAAGATCAAGAGCCTGCATAATCTTTTCTGTCAGCTGCTCAGCGTTATTGTTGCGTGTCTTAGCCTCAATAATCAAAGGTGCAGGTAGCTCACCGGAACCACTCCATGCATAGACCTCAAGGACTTCCTCAAACGTTGGAATCTGCTCGTCAGTAGCAAGCAGTCTGAGACCACGAAGCTCTTCAAGTGTGGACTCCTCAACAATCTTCTGTACGCCACAGAGGCGATCAAGTGCTGAATCGTGAACAACAACCAGCTTATTGTCTGCGGTCAGGTGAACATCAACTTCGGAGCCAAAGCCCTTCTCGACAGCTGCACGGAAAGCAAGCAGGGAGTTCTCTGGAATGCCCGCCTCGTTGTTGTAGAGGCCACGGTGAGCATAGCGATGACGAGCAATCTCGTGCCAACGCTCCAGAAGCAGGCGATCATTTTGCTTGCGTGGAGCAATAGAATAAGCACCGTATGCAGCTAAGCCAAGAGCAGCACCAGCCACAACGCCACCAGCAATTGCAACGTTTCTGAACGACTTACGCTTCTTGGTAGAAGCTAACAGAGCGTCAGAATCCTGTTCGTTTTGAGCGGCAATTTCCTCAACAACATCTGCAACTGCGATATCTGCGGCAGCATCCTGGTGCTCGGCCAGGGTCTCCCCCATCTCTTCAAGCGACTCTGCAGTGCTTGCAAGTTGCTTTGAAAGCTTGTTCTTTGGGCGAGAAAAACGATTCTCTAGATTAGACTGAAGCTGTGCCTGAGCAGCCAAAACAGAGGTCTGAGCCGAACGAAGCGCAGACTGAGCGCGAGCGACTGATGACTGAATGGCATCGCCGCTTGGCAGTGCTGGCCTAATATGAGCATTAAACCCAGCGGTAATCTGCTCTTTTGCGATATTGCCAGCTAAGTTGGCAGCTTTAGAAGCCGTTGTAGCAAGCAGCTTTCTTCCAGCCTCGGATTGAAGTGCTGCCTTTGCGGCATACTGAGTAATTGCTAAACCTGCAGCTCTAACTGCAGCTCTCTTAATAAAACGACCAATCATGTAAGCTCCCTTCAATCTAGCCTTATTCTATCAGTCCAGTTCTCGCTTTTTCGCTACGTATTGCGACTTTCTGTGCGTAATCAGTATCTTTGTCTGTTCAAAATCGAGTAGTATGTAGTCCACTAACTACTATCTCAGGAGCATCATGGCTGTTATAAAACAAGAACACGCTCTCTACCTGTATAAACTACTCAAAGCAACCATTGGCGTCTCTAAGCAGACTCCCCTCTCTACCGTTGAGGGCGTGCTCATTGAAGACGACCTTGCACCGCAGGATTTTGGCTTTGACGACATCCGCGCTCTCATGGAGGCGTGCCCCGATTTCATCAAAATCACTGCGTTCAAAAAAGGCTACGTCTACGCGACGCTTCTGACCTTTGACACCTTTGAGGCTGCCCTTGTAGCTGGCGAGAAAAACGTCGAGTCGCAAAACAACGGCAAGCCTTGGAAGCGCCGCCGTGGAGCAAAGTCCATTCGCGCACTCAAGCCAAAGCACCTGGTAGTTGACACGGAACCTGAAGCGGAAGAACTTCCTACCCAAGAAGAGCCGACGGAGACAGAGGAGGTGCCTGTCGTAGAGAGCTCGGAGGAACTGTCAGCTGCAGAAACAGCACTAGTCACAGAGGAATCTGCTGCTGGGACACCTGTTGTAGCAACGCCTTGTGCAGAGGCGCCTGAAGAAGACCTCCAGCAAGAATCTGCCGATGACGCTGCTCCAGAGCCCGCTGGAACCGCTGATGACGCATCTCCAGAACCTGACGAGACCGAAACGCCAGCTCCAGAGTCTAAAACTGCTGAGCCGACAGTGCCCGAACCTGTAGTGCCTGAGC
>ERZ773024.431-NODE-431-length-15469-cov-3.513883_pt1 | contig 15469 bp, 8 predicted proteins | sample MGYA00511667_ERZ773024 | MGnify/ENA primary metagenome ERZ773024 (study PRJEB29015, sample SAMEA2738117) | human oral metagenome | biome: human oral; feature: human-associated habitat; material: saliva | place: China | collected 2258 ... | reverse complement strand
GAACTGAAAAGCATGTCCTCCATGGTCCACTCAAGCGGCGGCTGTGCGTTCGGTGCCAGCTGCAGCTTGTCCAGTTCGCGCAGGTGCAGGGCGAGCACATCCACCATGTAGCTGATGACGGCGAGGTTCGGCTGCTCCCCCAGGTTCTTCGGGTAGGCGAAGTGGTAGATGTAGGTGTTGATGTTCTGCCGCTTTTCCAGGGCTTTCGCCGCCTTCTCAACGGGGACGCCGCCGCAGGTAAGATCCGAGAGGCTGTCGAAGGTTGCGGGGCCTTCAGAGGCACGCACGGTCAGCGGACGCGAGGGGTCCACGGCGGACTGCTTCGGCCAGAAAATGCCGGGTCGGAATGCCATCTGCAGGCTGTTGTTGACGACGATTTCCTTCTCGGGTCGCCAGGGCTTCTCGTGGTCCACGATGTACTTGCGCGGCATGGCGAAGGTGGTGAAGGAGCACGCGAAGCTCTGCAGCTCCTCCCCTGCCGGTGAGGTGCTCAGAATGTATGCTTTGGCGCGGTTCCAGGTTTCGCTGTTACGCATCTTGTTGACGAACATGGACAGCTTCGTCATGAACCCGTCGACCTTGACGGTGGGTGCGTCGGCGGTAATCAGGTAGATACGCGCCGTGCCGTAGAGCGAGGAAAGCGCATACTTCTTGTTCGATTCGCCGAAGTTGGTGCCCATGATGAGGTGGCAGGTGGGCGGGTTGACCGGTTCGCCGTCGTAGAAGGGCGTGTAGTCGAAGCCCATGTCGATGACCTGGCAGGATTCTGCGGCGGCGTGGATGCTGTCGAGGGTGAGGGTTTCGTTGGTGGGTGTGCCGTCTGCGTTGTTGAAGGCGATGAAGGCGGCCGTGTAGCCATAGGCTGCGCTCTTTGGCTTGTCCAGGGCGAGGGTGTTGCATTGCGGGTGGTGTGCGGCGTACTGCTGCTGGATGTATGATACGGCGTTGTGCGGCATGGTCACTCCTTGGGGTGTGGTTGTTTATCGGATTCGATTGTGTGGGTGTGTGATGTGTTTTACTGTACGCTACTCCCCTGACAGGCTAAGCGGGTGGGGGTGCTTTTTTCGCGATAAATCGCGACGCGGCGGCTGTACTCCCACCGGCGAGCGCGCTCTCAGCGGCGAGTTTGGCGGGCGGAGGGGCGGCGCATCCAACTGCGCGGGTGCGCCGCGCCCTGTGTTTTACCGGCGCTTGTTTTACCGGCACTTTAGCCTGGCGGGCTACTTGCCGCGTCGGCGCTTAATTTCCCGGCCCCAGACCATCACGATGTCGATTCCGAGGACCCCATACTCATACTCGTCGAGAGCGGCCCGAACTGCCTCAGTGTTCACCGCGAACCAGTCGTTGGGCAGCGAGTCGATCCACGCTTCCCAGTCTGCGATGCGCCAGACGTAGCTCCGTTCCATGTGCTCCTCATAGTCATCGCTGCCAAGTGCTTCGGGGAACTGAAAGTGCCACAAGGTGCCCGACTCGCTGTTCGGCTGTTCTTCCCGATAATTAACGAACTGGCGCCAGTTCTTCTTCGTGATAATGAAGGATTCTTCCCCGTCAGGCCCGAACTTTTCCACGGTGCCCACGTACGAATTGGTTTTAACGCGCTCCCAGAAGGTCGGCACGTCAATTTCGCCGCGCTTGACCAGGTCGGCCAGGTACTCGATACGGTCATGCGGAGGGGCGATGGCGCCATCCGGGAGGGCGTCGCCGAAGGTCAGCAGGCGGCCGGCGCGGTAGTCGTCCATGTTGATGGTGTCCCAGGAGAAGCCGTTGATTTCTTCGTGCTGGTCGGGCTCCAGGCAGGGGTACCATTCGTTGTCGTACACCATCTGCAGGAGTTCGTTGGAGCGGTGTTCGCCTTCGTAGGCGAAGTCGTTCACCTGAATATTGCGAACGTATTCTTCCTGTTCTTCGTTCAGATGGTACTGGCCGCCCTTGCGGCGGAAGTTGAGCTTTTTGGTTTCGGTGCCGTTCTTCAGTTTTGCCTTGTGGATGTTGACGGCGTGTTCGATCATCCTCTGGCTCGGGTCCAGTACGTATGCGAGGCGAAGCTGCGTCTCGTACGGGGTGATGATGTTCAGGGTGCGCAGCAGTTCTTCGCACCCGTCGGGGTCTTCCCAGTACATGTTTTCGCCGAGGTACTTGAGCTTGTCGTCGAGGGTCATCTTGGGGATTGCGTCCCGCAGGGTCTGTGCCCAATCGGCGGCTTCTTCGTCGTCGGGGTCGGCTTCTACTTCTGCTTCGACCTTCGCCAGTTCCGATGCCATGTAGGTGTCGATGTTGAAACGTTCCGTGTACATCGGTTCCATGGCGTCGCAGCGTTCCTTGTTGATCTGGCGGCGCTTCTCTTCCAGGGCCTGGTAGTACTCCAAATCGTCCAGGGTCTTCCGCTGCTCTTCGGGGGTGAGGCTGTTCCAGTACTCTTCCTCGGCGATGCGGTCCTGCTCATCCTCATCAGGGGCAGGCTGCTGCGGCAGGCGCAACGCACCGGGGCGGCCGTACTGGCCGGTACCGAAGGCATCCAGGGTGATAGCCCCATGCTTCTCTTCGCGCAGCGGGTGGTCGCTGTTGAGCCATTCACGAGCTTCACTGATGCTGATGGGCTTGGTCAGGCGGTACAGGCGCACCTCCTGGTTCAGGTCGTCCAGGCGCATCTTCTGCTGCTTGAAGGAATCACGAGCTTCCTTCTCATTCAGGTACACGTAGATGTAATCGCCGCATTCCTGCCACCAGGGCGCATCCAGACGCGGGTCATCCCACACGAGTTCCTTGCCATCCTTACGCTTATACCGTGAGCGACCCCTCGGAGGGTTATTCTTCTCCTCACGGCCATAGTTCACGTGCACGAGGTAGCCGTACACGCCGGGCTCGCCTTCCAACTCGTTCTCGAGCGTGACGTGGTCATGATTTTTAGGAATATCGCCTGACCAGTGCTTCTCATCGTTGAAGTAGGCGATTTCTTCGTCAGTCATGTTGTCAAAGAGGGTGCAGTCGAAGAGCATGCGCGGGTCGGTGAAGGATTCGTAAGGGGCTGCATCGCCGAATGCGTCCCTCACGTAGCTGGGGAGGTCCTTGGGCATGCCCTGGCGGCGCCACTTATAGGGGTGGACGGTGAGGTCCTTGTCCCAGGGGGTTTCGCCGGTGATGCCGGGGGCGCGGCGCTGCATGAACTCGGCGGAGAGGTCCTTGCCGTTGACGACGACGCGGTGCGCCTTTTCGAGCTTTTCGTAGGAGTAGCGGGCGCGGGCGTTGCGTTCGGCGTGGTACTTCTTCTGGTAGGCCTTGTAACGGGCTTCGGCTTCGGGGCTGCGTGCCATGGTGGTGGTCCTTTCTCGCGGGATGCGCTGGGAGGCTGCGGTGCTCTCGGCGCGTGGGCTTCGGTGCTTCTGGTTACAGAATAGAGAGGACCCCTGACACGATAAGCGGGGCGGGATTTACCCCCGGGTAAAACACGGGCCGCCCCTGCCCTATGACGGCGAAAAGCCACATGTGTTTCGAGAAGCCACCAAAGAAGTGGCTTTTCGAAACACATGTGGCTTCTCGGCGGATTATCAGCGGTTACCTGGGAATAGGCGAATCCTCGTGAGTCTTCACATCGTAGATAACCTTCGGCAAGACTTCCAGGCTGGATCCGTTAGAAGAGTACTTCGCACTAAGAATCAGTCGGTTGACTGCTTCGTAGTGGTTCTCACCAACCTTAATCTTCTGGTTCTCACCGGCACGACGTTCTGCCTCGTTGTGGGTGCTCTTCGTTTCCACAACACAGAAGGTCTTCTCTCCGTCATCGCTTTCAAGAACGTACGCCCAGTCGGGGTTGTACTTACCGCTGGGGGTGTCGATCTTGAAGTTCGAGGGGAGCTTCATGAAGAACTTGACGGCGGGGCTTGATTCAAGCTTCTGCGCGAACTGGCGTTCCACGTCTGAATCCAGCACCAAGTGGTCGTAGTCCGTCTTTTCGGGCTGTGACACCTTGTAGAGCTTGTCCAGGGGGTAGTCGCTCAGGTCGCCACGCAGCTGGTTGAAGATGTCATCGGTCGGGATGATGGGCATTGCCACGCCTTCGGTGAGGTATTCGCCTCCCCCGCTGATGCTCTTCCAGAGGTTGTCGCTGTTTTCGTTCTGGTCGAGTGCAGCGTTGTAGCGCGGTTCGTATCCGGTTTTCTCCATGTAGGTTTCGTCGTCAACGATGCGCGGGCGGAAGACGGCGCTCGAGACAGCGACCTCTTCAACAACGCTCTGCAGAATCTTGCGGGCAGCAACAATGTACTTGCGCGGGTTGTTGATAAACGTGTCCAGGGTTTCGGATCCTTTGAGCACGTCGATGATGGTCTTGCGGGAGAGGTCGGTTGCTTTCTGCAGTTCCGCGACGATGTCCGGCAGGGGGTAGTGATGGTCCAGGTGTACCGAAGCGGGGCTTGCCTTTACTTCGCCCGTGCCGGTTTTAACGCCTGAGCGTCGTATCTCGAGGTTCGATTCTGCGATACGAATCTCCAGAGGCTGGATGTGTTTTGCGGCTTCCTTGAGACGGGCTACTGCGATGTCTGCAATATCCTTTGAGTCAAGGTGAACACGGTAGCTGGTGTCAACGGCGATGCGTTCCCAGAGTTCGCTGAAGAGTTCGTAGGGGAAGTTCGGGTTGAACTTGCGGGTTCCGCGTTTGTTCTCGTTTTCGACGAACTTGGTGGTGTTCTGGTTGTCTACGAGAATCTGGATAATTTCGTCTTCGTAGGGTGCGTACTCTTCGGGCAGGTCGAGGGTTAGGGCGGGTTCGTCGATCTGAATCCACTCCGCACCCGCTTCTACCAAAGCGTTCAAGAGTTCCGCGTATCAAAAATTTCGCCGGACTGGGCAACGCCGAGGGTCTGGCCTTCGGCTGCACTGTCGGTGCGGTTTGTGATGCTTGCAAAGTCGGTGCGGCGCACACGTCCGATGCTCACGCCGGCTTCGCGGTATTCCTTCTGCAGGGAGTCAGCGAAGTCACGGTAGGATTCGTTGGCGATGACGGTCAGGCGTGCGAGGTTCGGGTCAGAGATTCGCGTGAGGGTTCCGTTCTTGACGCTGACGGGCAGGCGCAGGCCGCGGCCGATGGTCTGGCGACGTTCCATCGCGGTGTTCATGGTGCGGAGCACGCAAATCTGGAAGATGTTGGGGTTGTCCCAGCCTTCGCGGAGTGCCGAGTGGCTGAAGATGAAGCGTACGGGTTCCTCGTGGCTGAGCAGGCGTTCTTTGTCCTGCATGATGAGCTCGTAGGCGTCGTCGTCTTCCTTCTTGCCGGTGGAGTCCACGTATTCGCCCTGGGTCTGGCCGCCCTTGGCTTTGAGCTGTGCGAAGTAAGCACTACGGGCGGTCAAGGGGTCATGCGAGCAGAAGTTACTGATTCCGGTCCTCTGCTCGAGGCGTTCGACTTCTTCAACGTAGATTTCATCGAACCAGCGGGCGAAGTCGCCGTTGGCGTCAAGGTTATTGGTTCCGTCGCCCAGGTAGCTGCGCACGCTATAGATGAAGAAGAGCGAAAGAACCTTAACGCCTTCCTTCTGCAGTATGTATTCCTTCTTGAGATGCTGACGAATGGTTTCACGAATCATGGCACGGTGCACCTGGTCCATGTTTTCATCGCCGAGGGATTCACCGAGGTGCAGTAGGTTTTTACCTTCGATGGCGCTCAGTTCAACGAAGGCATTTTTTTCCCCGTACTCCACACTGATGTGGTTGACTGCGATATCGCCGTAGGCGTCGTTGTTGGCCTTGCTCTTCAAAGATTCACCCTGTTTGAAGGTCTTTTTTTCGCTTTTGATGCCACCCTGCTTAGTTATTGTGGCCAATTCTAGGATGGCTTTGAGGGGCCTCTTTTTCTCGTCAACAGAAGCAAAATGAATGTAAGGGGTAGTAGGCATGCCATCGATGAGGACTTCAGCGACGGAAATCTTCTTGACAAGGTTCTGTTGCATGGCGTCTACCGGGTCGAGGCGGTAGACGAGGTTGCGGACCTTATCGTGGGTAGCGCTGTAACGCAGGACAGCAAGGGGGTTAAGCTCTGAAATTGCGATGGTACTATTGTTGCTTTTCATGCGCTGCGGTTCGTCGAGGATGACGACGGGGCGGGTAGCACGAATGTAGTCGATGGGCGCCAGACCGTTGAGGCTATCGCGTTCCCGATAGATGATACGGTCATCTTTTTTGGTGGTGTTGAGTGCGCTGATAGTGGTGATGAGAACCTCGACGCCGATACCGGTTGCGAAGGAGTAGACCTCTTCAGGAGTGTCGCCCCTATAGAAGGTTTCGCGGAGGGACACGCCGTGCTGCAGGTATAGGTTCTCAAAGTGCGAGCGCATGGACTTGATGCTGGTCTTGACGCCTTCGCGAATCGCTACGGAGGGTACGACAATAACGAACTTGGTGAACCCGTAGTTCTTGGCAAGTTCGAGGATGCTGCGCAGGTAGACGTAGGTTTTACCGGTGCCGGTTTCCATTTCGATGTCGTAGTGGGGTACACCATCTTCTACTATGAGCTCCGCACTATGCTCGAGGTAGTTGCTCTCCTGCACCTTAATGAGGTTGTTGAAAAGGGCTTCACGGTCAAGGTCGAGCTGGTTGTAGACGACGCCGGCGGCGCGTGCTGCGAAGAGGGTGTCTTCTTCGGCTGCGGCACCCGTGGGGATGATATTGCGGGTGGTTCCGGTGTGCTTCATCTGCCCTTCGAAGAGTGCCACGGTGGAGTCGATGGCACGCACCTGGTGCTTCTGTGAGGGGTCGAAGACGAAGCCTTTACGCTGAGGTGCGGGGCTGGGGTTGGAAGGGCTTGCTGCGCCGCGGTATAAGGGGTTAGGTGTGGGGATCTGAGGGTCGGGGTGAGGCATGGCAGTGGTCTTTCGGACGGGGGTCTTTCGGAGTTTGTTTGCTATGAGTGTGGTCGCTGAAGTGGTTCAGGGGTTGCGGGTTCTTAGAAGAACCACGGCGGCGGCGTAGGTCGCGGTGCGTTCTTTGCCGCCGCCGGGTTGTTCTGCAGGGTCCGCGTGAGGAACCTATTCAGCTGTGTGCTGGTGCTTCTAGGCGAAGAGTACGTCTTCGCGGTTGATGCCGTGCTGCTTGGCGAGTTGCACCAGGTTCAGCTTGAGGCTGTCTACGTTGACGTAGTTGTTCTCGTTGGAGAGCGCGTCTTCAATCATGAGCAACTGGACGGGTTCGTAGCCGTAGATTTCGTGGAATTTGCTGATGGCCTTTTCCCAGTCTTCGAGGCTGGGGATGGTTGCAGCGTCTTCGGTGGGCGGGCGAGTGAATGCCAGCACGCCGGCTGCGATAGCGAAGAATTCCTTGTATCCGAGGGAGAAGGAGGCAACGGTTTCGTCCAGGCGGTAGCCTGACTTGAGCAGCAGCTCGAAGAGGACCTGGTAGGCTTCGGCACCGGGCTTGAGGCTGTCGCCTAGGTCATTGAAGAGCATGTCCAGGTTGTCGGCGCCGATGCTGCTGTCAATCTTCCAGCTCTTGAAGCAGCTCTCGCCCAGGGTGAAGGCACGGAAGCCGGTGTCGAGGGGGTTGTCTGCGGAGCGCTGGGCAATCTGTTCGGCGTACTTTTCATGGACATAGCTAGGAAGATTCCTGAGACGATGACGTACGACATCAGGAATAGTTCGGTCTCCCTGAGAGAACGCTTCGCTTGCCTGGTCCAGGTCTTCTCGGAGCTGCACCGCGATATAACGGCGGTTCTGCTGATCAACAATATTCTGTTGTACGACAGCCTGAGCAATAGTTCCAGAACCAGCGAAGAAGTCCAAAATAATATCCTCGCCAGAGGTGCAGAAAGACATCAAATACTGGATAAGAGCAGTCGGCTTAGGGTAGCTGAAAGGATTCTTATATCCAAGAATTTCAGCTATCTCATTAGAAGCGCCCCTAGTAGTACCAACTATATTTGATTCAAGGATAGTTGAGGGAGAAAATACAGACCGTTCTTTTCGGTAACGCAGAAGACCCTTTTTATTAAAGAAGAATTCGACTACCCGCTGCCCCTTAGTGTCAAAAGTGTCTTTACCCTGCATCCACTGTTGAGTCTGGCTCTTCATAGCCCACCCCGCAGATACGGTTACATCTTCGGCAAGCTGACCGTTTTCAAAACGCATGACACCGTCAATTGTCATGGTCTCATTCGTACCGATAGTACCCGTAAATTCTGCGTTATCCCCTTCAAACCTCATACCCGCTTTTAGCGTAAGCGATGATTCAGGGTTGCTACGAGAGATTTTTTTAATTGCGCGGTCTTCAATAAAATCATTTTCGGAAGAAAAGACTTTAAACTGCTTCAGCGAGCTGCGATTCTTCGCATAAACAAGAATATATTCATGCGCAGTACGCACCACTCCAGCAGTCGCACCTGAACGAGGCCAAATAAATGAAACCGGGTTTTCGTTCAGAGAATTATGTTGCCCAAAAATCTCATTACAAATAGCTCGAAGATTATCTACTTCATAATCATCGATAGAGATAAAAATTAGTCCGTCTTCAGCCAACAGTTCACGTGCCAGCACCAGGCGCGGGTACATCATGCTCAACCAATTCGAATGATACGCGCCCGAAGTCGCCGCGTTCTTCTCAAAAGCCGTACCAGCCGTCAGCGCACCCTCAGCATCGCGAGCGCCGGTCTCCATCTCATGCTCACGCACCGACTGAGCAAAACGATCAGAATACACAAAATCCTTACCGGTGTTATAGGGCGGATCAATGTACACCATCTTCACCTTGCCATGGTACGCCGCACGCAAAGCCTTCAACGTCTCCAGGTTCTCACCCTCAATAAACACATTGCGGGTCGATTCCCAATCCACCGAATCCGAAATCTGCGGGTGAATAGCGGCAGACGTCAGCAACTGCGCCACACGCTGAGCCTCACGCTTACCCGGCCAGGTCAAACCAAACTTCTCAGGGCCCACCGCCAGGTTCTCATCACCCAGAAGGTTCTGCAGAGCCTCCACATTCAGCTTGCCATCGGCAAAAACTTCCGGAGCAGAAGCCTGCAGCTGCTCCCACAGCTGCGCCCGCGCATCCGGAGAAGACAACGGCACACTGCCGAATTCAGAAACTTTGCTCATCGTTGATAAACCTTCCACCCTGTACGCCCCAAACCATAAAAACACGGCACCTACTCACTGCCGCCCAGTCTCAACATTGACTAACCGACTGACATGGGAACAACTCTATCCCCATGTCAGAGCCCTAAAACTCCTCGGTTCAGCACACTACAAAGATAGGTCAACCACCAGGATTTAGGGTTGGGACATACCATCTAAAATGTACCCTTCTAGTTTCCGACATAACCGCCACGCTGTCCAACGAAACGGTCAAAAAAAGCGGCCCGGCATGGTCACCCACACCGAGCCGCCTTCCAGCCCGCAAAGAGCCTACTTACTGCTCAACACGCCAACGAATCGTGAACAGGTCCTGAGCCGAACTCGTCGCATCCTTAGACTTCTTCATACGATCCAGAATGCTCTCCATATACACATCGTAATCAGCAAACTTCTGCTGATACTTACGCTCCACCGCGCTAACCTGCTTATTCAGCTCACGAGCCTTAATACGCATCTGCATACGCTTCGTAGGATCAGCCTCGCGCTTCGAATCAGCAACCAGCTGACGCTCCTTCTTCAGCAGCTCCAGCTTCTCAGCCTCCATCGCCGCGCGCATATCCTGCTCACGAGCATCCTGAATCTGCCACATATCCTCCAGGAAACGGCCATTACGCTCATTCACCTCAGCAGCCAGGCGTTCCGTCTGCTCACGCATCTGAGACTCCATACGATCCGCAAACATCATGCCAGCAACCGGGCTCTCACTCACGCAACGCAAAGACATCAGATCATTCACATCATCAGCCGTCAGCGGCTTACCCGAATCGGTACAACCACCAGCCACCAGATACGACTCCTGAACCAGCTGGCCCTCAACCGTAGCGGTATACGTTGCCTCACGCAGGCTCAACTCACCCGAAGTGCCCACCAACGACTGCGCATACTTCGAAGGACGCTCCGAAGCCGACACCGAGAACACCAGCTCACGCTGCGGAGTCTCACGGTTCAACGCCGAATCCACCACAAAACGACCCAGCGGCGAATCAAAACGGTACTGGCGAGTGTGATTATCCGAATCCTCCTTGAGCGCATACGTGCCCGGAACAATATCGCCGTCCTCAGCATCATCATGAGCAGGCACTTCACGCAAAACAAAACGACGCGAATCATCCGCAAAATCAGCCAAGTCACCCAGCTCGTGCTTCGTCACTTCCATCAGCAGACGCTCAAAAACACCCAACAGCTCACGCGAACCCTCATCGTAACTCTTGAGCTTATCCTGAACATTCGCGTCCAGATTCTCAAACACCTTAGAGCTCGTCTCACGCATACCCTCAGCGATCAGTTCGGCATTCTCTTCCTCAAGCTGACGGAATGCCTCCTCAATCTCCTCAGCGGTCTTAGCGTTCGCAAAAATAGCACCAATCTTCCTATCAAAATCAGCACCATAAGCGATAGCACCAAGAATCTCATTACTTGCGCCAAAAACACCCGTGAAAATCTGGAACTTATCGCGAAGCATAGACAGTACACGGGCTTCCGCCTCGTTCCGGCTATTCAAGAAGTTCATCACCAAAACATCATGCTTCTGGCCATAACGATGAACACGACCAATACGCTGCTCCACACGCTGCGGGTTCCACGGCAAATCATAATTAATCAGCAACGAACAGAACTGCAGGTTAATACCCTCGCCCGCAGCCTCAGTCGCAATCATAATACGAGCCGAATTACGGAACTTATCAACCAAAGCCTTACGCATATCAGCAGCCTGAACACCGGTAACAAGGTCGCTACCCTCATGCTCAGCCAGCCACTCACGGTAAATCTTGCGCTGCTCCTTCGAACCATTCGAACCGTTGAACAGCACCAGCTCATCACCGTAACCAGCCTCAACCAAAACACGCTGCAGGTACTCCTGAGTACGCGTCGACTCCGTGAAGATAATAGCCTTCTCCGGTGCACCAATAGAACGCATGCTTTCAAAACCGCGCTCCAACGCCTCCAGCAGCTTATGAGCCTTAGCGTTCTCCGTAATCGACGCCGCATGCTCAGCCACACGGCTCAACTCCTCAGCCTCCTGACGAAGCTGAGAACGCTCGTGCTCATTCAGAATACGATCCGACCATGCGTCAGACTTATCCGAAAGGTTAGACAGCCAACTGTCCTCAGAGGGTCCCGCGTCACCATCAAAATCGGCACCTCCACGCGCAAAGGAACGCGAGGCATCCGAAACTTCCTTCATCGTCAGAACTTCAGGTTCCGTAAGGTAGCGCAGACGCTCAGCCATAGACTCAAGAGTGGAAGAAACCGCAAACGTCGAAGAACCCAAACGCTTGAACAGCTGAATCGCCATCAGATTACGCGCCGGAGAGTACTGCATAAAAGTCGAGTTATGAACAAACGACTGAACCATCTCATGCAGCTGCTGTTCCTTCTCCGTAGGTTCAAACTGGAACGTCTCAGTGCCACGGTTCGTATAGCGCACATACAGGTTCACGTCCTTGCGCAGATGACGCTTCAGCAGCATGCTCAGACGCTCCTGCAAGTCCTCCATCGCCGCGTTCTTAGACAATTCAGAAGCCCCATTAACATAACGCGCACGGAACGCCTTCAAGCTATCAAAGAACTCAGGATCAATCACGGAGACCAGGCCGTACAGTTCCTCCATCCTATTGTGCAAAGGAGTCGCCGTCAGCAGAAGAACCTTCTGCGCCGACTTAGTAATCTTAGAAGCAGCCAATGCGCTCTTCGGCTGCCGATGAGCCGGCATATAGAAGTTCCTCAGATAGTGGGCTTCATCCAGCACCATCAGATTCCACGGCAGAGAACCCAGCTTATCCTGAAAGCTCGTCATGAACTGGTACGAACAAATCAAAACCGACGGCTCACCCCGACGGGTCTCTTCGATAACGTCCTTTGCGTTCTTAGAATCCACCAGAGTCGCAGGAATCATGAACTTATCCCACAACTCCTGCTTCCACTGCTGACGCAACGACGCCGGCGCCACAATCAAAATATTGCGGCGACGCTCAGACCAAAACTGAGTAATCACAATGCCAGCCTCAATAGTCTTACCCAGACCAACCTCATCAGCGAGGATAGCGCCCTTCATATGGGGAGACTGCAAAGCAAAAAGAGCAGCATCAATCTGATGCGGCTTAGGCTCAACCTGCGCATCAAACAGCAGGCTCGTCAGCTTACCCAGCTCATTATCGGCATAGCTACGGCGCAACTCATGCGCATAAAACTTAGCCTGATAATCGTTAATGGTCGTCACAACAGAACATTTCGGGTCGCCAGGAGCGGATAGAAAACAGAAAATATACGAAGCCTACAGCCCCATAGAGAAAGAAAAACAAACGCTAGACTCAGCTCTGAATCTAGAAAGAACAGGTTCAAATAGCCAGGTTCAAACGGCCAGAGTGTAGATATCTCGGAGGGCATCCTCGGCCTCATCCAAAGCGTAACCGCTCTGGCACAACGCCGCACAAGAATCGCAAAAACGAATCTGGGCCAAAGCCTCACGCTCCGTCAGCTCAGGAAGCCGGTCCATCAAAAACTCACCGGTCTCAGTGAAGAAATCGTCAATATTCGAGGCGTCCTGCCCAGCGTAGAACTCGCGAAAATCATCACCGGTGTAGTAACCGCTCAGGTCCATGAGTATCTCTCCTTCGGTTCACTCAGATAACAGACCCCATGGAGCTATGCCCTTGCTCCATACACTCAAAATATATGGAACCCCTGACAAAATAAGCGGAAAACACACACATACCGCAATAAAATTGACGGCATATACCGGAATAATCTGCGCTTTCACCCTAGAACTGACAGAAGCGCCGGTGACGGGCACACACCCGACAGGGCCCTAATACGCGCACCCGCCACCAACAGCAACCATCGCCCAGGCATCACACAGCCATCATGCCTAGCTAAGCAGCCAACAGCGCCTTAGCCAGCTCCAACTGAGCCTTAACCTTCGCAGTACGACGCTTACGGCCAAAAGTCGCCAACACAGCCGACTCAACATCCTGACCCTCATCCATCAGCTCAGGATCCTGCTCGTAGAAGCGCCAAGCATTCGCAATCTCAACCGGGCTAATCTGGTCAAACTCGCGCATCGCACCATCAACCGAAGGACGGAACTCGCCATACTCCTCGCGCGGCTCTTCAACATGCCACACGAACTTATGCTCATCCACCTGCAGCTCGGGCATACGGTCCGCCAAACGGATAATCCAGTCGCGGTTCTTCTTCGCCAAACGGCTCACACCAAAGCACTGCGCCGCCAAAGTAGCCAAACGATCTGCCTGAACCGGGCCCTCAGCAGACACAATCTCTTCAAGAGCAGCAGACATCTGATCCTTAGAACGCTTACTGCGCAGCGAATCAAAAATATCGCGATCACCCAGCGAAATCGGCTCCCACGGCTCAAACGGGTAACGGCCCTCCCCCACCGCAAGACACAGCGGAGGAACCGAGGAATCAGAGACCGATGCCGGCTGAGAAGCCGAAGCAGGAGCCGCAGGCTGGGCAGGTCGAGAAACCGGAGCCGGGCGAGTAAACGCACCACGAGGCGCAGACACCTCAGTCTTCACCTCACGAGCAGTCGACGCAGCCTGGCGGACCTCCTCGTCCAGCTCACGACGAACCGGAGCCGCCTCACCCGCACCAAACAAATCAGCATGCACACGGTCCAGCTGGTCCTCACACCACGCCTTCTGCTCCAGCGCACCCAACGCCTCAAAAAGACGCGCCGCCGAATCGTAGATACGCACCGCATCATTGCGGTCCAAATCAACATAATGCGCGCTCTTATTACGGAAAATACGCAGGTCCTGCGCATAAGTGCGCACCTTGCGAGCGCCGTCAGGTTCAAAAGGGAACTTATTGTTCGGGGGCCCCACAGGTTCAGTAAACATACGAAGCTGAACCTGAAGGTCCTTCGGGTTGTAGAGATCAGGGTGACGGAGGCGGTCACGATTCTCATCATGAATCTTCAAAATGATGGTCCAGCCACGCTCTTCAAGAACCTTCTGAGGCATGAACTCCTTCTGAGCCAACAACTCAGTCAGCAGAGGGTCAAGCTCACGGCTCAGATAGTACAGGCACGAGGAAATGTGAGCGTTTGCCTTTTCAATAGACATATAAAAACCATTTCGTTGTATGTGTAGCGGCGACCATTGCCACCACATTCATTATGCCCAATGAGAACGACCTGTGCGTACTGGTTCGTCATTATGGAACCCAACCCGCTTAACCGCGAAAAGCCACATGTGTTTCGAGAAGCCACCAAAGAAGTGGCTTTTCGAAACACATGTGGCTTCTGGGGCGGAGTTATTCTTGACCGGACATCATCATTCTCAAATGAGTCTCCCAATCTTCTGGGAGCCCCAACTCGCTCACATGACGTAGTCTAAGCGGCATATAGTCAGACTTAATCAGGGTAATGAGCTTGTCCGTCCACGTCGTACCCGGGGAGACGCTTCTCAGCATAAACGCTATTACTAAGAGAGCTCCATACAATCTTTCACTCTGTCCTCGCGGAAGTGAGGACAGCCCAGGGATAGTACGAAACACGTTAGTCGAAGCAGGAGTAAAACGCCTATTAAACAAACGCCCATGATGTGCACACACATTGCGCACAATGCTCAGCTGTTCACACCATCTCGCTAACGGGTCCTGTCGATAGTATGTTTTCTTGTGTCGAGCTAGCAAAGCTGTAGCATCAACTTTAAACCCGAAGGCAGTCGAAATCTCATGCTGGACAAGTACAGGCAACCCACCATACAAAATAGATATATCTGAGAAATCTAGCGTCTCAGCAAGCACCCAGAAAGGGTAACCATCATAGTTCTCTGAGTAGTGACGAATTGCAGCGTTACTCTTTTTAGCACGTTCTACACGTCCCATTGCTCTATCAAGCCACCCAGCATGGTCAAAATCAGGGCGGAACAAATCAGAGTCCTGGTAAGCCAGCGGTCCGTGAGAGACAACCCATTCGCCGATACGCGTACGTAAAGCTATTTCTATACGCTCAATTGCATCATGAATTAAGGTACGTAATTTCCGATCGAATTCGTACAGCTGAGCAACTTCTTCAAAAGAAGTACCTTGAACAAATCTATCCTCGCGAAACGGTTTCTTCGGGTCATCTGTAGGCTGTAAAACACGATATGGATAAGAATACCCAGACAGTCGGTAGTAAGAAATATTAGACAACCATTGTCTAGCGAGTCGGTCATCAACCGCCATACCGCGATTACGCAGTAGCGTTATCTGTTCGTTCAGAGTCGTAGCGTTTTTAACCTGTGCACCCATGCTATATGACCTTCCACATAGAAATCCGGCCCGTCTACTCCATCAAGAGTAGCGGGCCGAACGGTTAACTCAAGAGTACAAAAACCAGCACC